>Ga0209930_1002037_pt1 | contig 26398 bp, 22 predicted proteins | sample ThiBiot_500_biof_2_FD_183948 | JGI IMG/M metagenome (GOLD analysis project Ga0209930, IMG submission 183948) | Wastewater bioreactor microbial communities from Cape Town, South Africa - Thiocy_cont_500_biof (SPAdes) | ecosystem: Engineered > Bioreactor > Thiocyanate-remediating >... | reverse complement strand
TTCGAATAGGGATATTGTGGAGATTTGGAATATTTTGTGAATTTAATATAATCTTGTTTTAATGGCGAGATTTTAATGTCTTTTGTTCGTATAGTTAACGGTTTTTTAATGTGTTTTTGCTGTTGATTGCGAATTTGTATGTAGAATTGACATTCGTTGTAAACTTTCGATGAAATCCAACCGTCAATATAATTATTTGTGATGACATTTGGATTAGAAAATTGATAAATTGTTCCTTTTGAAAACGTCCATGAAACTCGATTGAAACACAAAGAAATAATTACGATAATTGTTAGAAAGAAAATTATTTTCACGTAACTCCGGTTTGACATTTTAAAAAAAGAAATAGTCACGATATTAGTAGTTTACATTTCTCTGCAACGTACTTTTTTCTTCTTCTTTTTCTATAACACTTTAAAAAATGTCCTTTTCATTTTTTTTCTTCCCATTGAGAGTGAAAAAGAAAAAAAAGTTACCTTAGTATCGACAGAGTAAACAATCAAAACGTGTTGCGTAAAAGCATGAACACAAATGTTACAAAAATTAAATAGAAAATAATCTGGTAGTTTCTGATTTCTGAATATTTAATAATATAACAACAGTCGAAGTAAGTCGTTTGTGAAATGAATTAAACAATGAAAAAATTCGACAGGAATGCGATTACTTGCACGTGATGGAAGATCGTGACAGAATGCATACAATGCCTATTCAAATAGACACAGAAACTGATTGAACTACAGATTTATTGATTTTTTTTGACAAGGTAAAAAGCTCACATGTTATATTGTTAGTTAATTAAAAAATCGAAGAAGTAATTGAGAGCAACATATTTCTTATTATTTTTTACGAAAAAAAGGTTAATTCTTACATTTTTGGTGTTATTACATCGATATTCATTTAATTTAAAAGCAATAGTAAGACGTGTCAAATCAGTTTTATTGGTTTGATAAAAGAAAAAAAGAAGAATACGAATTTCGTAGAAAATTAGTCACTAAAACTGTGGCGCTGATGGCTGGTAGTAGCATGAGAAAATCGTTTGGTTTCAGGTGAGGGTGATTCATCTGAAACACTGACAGCATCACCTTCGCTCTCATCTTCAGTCGAAATATGCGGAGGATTGGATGAACGTTGATTTGGATTTTTCGGCTTGTTTTCGTTGTTGGTTGTCGATGGAGGAGCTGAAATGTGAGATAGAAAAATTAGACGAGAAATGAACATGAATGAGATTTTACAATGCGAGCCGTTGGTATTATTGTTGACTGATGAAAAACGATTTGTATTTGTTGGTTTTGGAGATGGAGTTCGCTCGTCTAACAAAAAAGGATAAACAAGAAGAAAAGTTAAAATCAACATTTGATTTGTTTTGTTTTCTTAACCATCAGAGTCGAGATTTTGATTCGATGGTTTTGTGTAATTGAAAGTTGAACCTGGTTGTTTACCATTGATAACAGTCAATGATGGACTGGGATTTTTCGGAAGAGTAACCGATGGTGATTCGTCCGACGATACTTCTTCTGCTCGTTGATGCGAGAAATTTGTTTTGTTATTTGTCGGAGATTTTCTTGTTACGATTGGCGGTTCAGGTGACGAACCTTCGGACGATAGTTCTTGCGTTCGTTTGTGTGAGAAATTCGATTTCGAATTTGTTGGAGATCGTTTAGGAATAGGTGGTGGAGGTGGAGATGGTGATGGTGAATGATGTGGAGGGACTTTCGGCTTATCCGTTTGACGAGATGGTGATTTCGATCGAGAACGAACACGTTCGATATTTTTCTTAATAAAACTTTCTTTAGGTGTAATTTTTTCTAATTCCAATAATTTCGTAATTCGTTGTTCGTATCGACATCGTCGACAGGGTCTCGTATTTTCGATTTTCACAATCGCAATCAACGCTTTTTTGCCACCAACTGGCGTGTAATTTTGACATCTCGATTCGCAACAAACGGATAGTCGATCTTTTATCACTCCGTTGAGATAAAACGCAAATGCAAATGGATAATCTGTGTGTCGTCGAGATGCAAACGTAAACGTATCTGATACAAGAGAGAGAAAAAAAACAACAACGATCAATTTTTCTTTTTCCTTCAAAACAAAATCTCGGTTATTCACCATTCGGTCGAAAAAATCCTTTGATAACCGTCGAATTCTCTCCTCCACAATGTTGTTGAAGTAGTAAAATTTCATCGCCTTCAGGCTCGAAATAACCTCGATCATAATCGATATTCAAATCCGGTCCAATGTATTTCATTGTTACAAGGCATCGCTCGTCCGGATTCAAAAGCTAAGCAAATAATAGAATAAAAGAAGAATGAAAAAAATAAAATTTTATACTTTCGGACTGACAGCACGACGCAGTAAGACATTATGTATTCGTGTTGGTTGATTTACGCGTGAAGAACGTGTCGAACTTTTTGCTTTGCTCGTCTAAGAAATAGTTCGTAAAACAAAACTTCAACGAGGATTTTCTTTTTGTTACTCGACGTGGTCGTGCGCTCGATACATTTCTCGGTGGATTTGAGTTAAAAAATGGATTACTCTGTCGATTAGAAGTTTGTGGTCGCTTTAACTGCGCATTATTTCCCTTCCGAATGACATTTCCTTGTCTATCAATCTGAAAAAAAACAACACACATTTTCTTTTTTTTTATTTAAAATCAATTGACACACATAGCCTGTTTGAACTAAATGTCGTCGAATATGATCTTGATTGAGAATATTTCTTAATTGTATTATTGTTAATTCATTTGATTCAGTACTGTAAATCGAAAGAAAAACGACCAATTCTTTGTTATTGTACAAGAAGAGAAACGGTTTACTCGGTTTCCGACATGGTTTTGATTGTTGATTGATCGTTCTGTTTGAATGAAAAATACTGACGACAAAAGCGATTCGTCTTTTTTACCAATCATACGAGAATAAAAATGTTGACTACTTTTTTCTCTTTCTTTCTCAACGACGTAAACATTTTTGAAGAAGAAAAAGCTCGATATTTTTAACAAAAAACCGCATGCAATCTCCATGTAAAAGAAAAGAAACGAAGAAAAATTCTTCGTCTTCTTCTTCCTTGCAAATCATTTACATTTTTCTCATTGAGCTTAACAAGGATTCATTTCGAATCTTCAGCAAAGAATGGAATTTCAATTAACAGTAGTGATTTTGTTCAAATTCGTAATTATATATTTGTGTACAAATTGCAAAAAAAAAAGAGAAGAAAAAAAAAACGTTGACGGTCAATATATGTGAGAAGAGAAATAGAGAGAGAGCTAAGAATTAATCTTAGGCACTGCGATGAATCGACAATGACTAGAACAGAAGGGCAGCAGATGCAGAGGTTTTTCTTTCTTCCGAATGAACTTGCATTCGAAAAAGCCGAGCGATCAACACTTATTTTTAAAAAACAAAAGAAGAAGTAAACAATGACGAGATGATCAACGAAAACTGGCCATTTCATAATGGGCAAATCGATCATCATCGTAAGCAGGTGCAGGTGGTTGTGATACCGGTGGTGGTGCTTGTCGATAGTAGTCCGGAGTGACCGTCGATGGTCGCCGTTGAAGAAGAAGACCACCTGAGACTGTTGGAGCGCCATAGCGATTGGCTGAAACTTGCGATGGTGTTCGTTGAGGTAGAAGATGCGTTTGTGTTATATCATTAACAAGTGGTGACGATGGAAGCGGACGTGGTGTCGTTATAATTGGCATTGTGCCTGACGGAGGATTCATTTGTGGCATATGAGCAACTAAGGAAGCAGTCGGACGTGGAGGTACGTAGAGATTTTCGTTGTTGAGATCATTTTTTTCGTCTAATTTCGGATGTGTTGCATTCCAGTAATTATCTAAGAAATTCGAGAGAGTATTGCATGCGTCTTCCAATTGATTTTGTTCTAAGACGAGATCAAACATATCCTTGAAAAAAAAAATAAATTGAATGTTTTTATTTTCAAATCATGACAAATATTTACAGTCGAACATTGAGTCAATTTATCAGCAGCTACTAATTGTACATTTAAATTTCGATGTTGACTTTTGCCTCGAGATTTAATTAGCTTTTGGAGAACTTTAGGTGACGATACTTTTAAATAGATAATAATCGGTGCTAGTGATGTTTTTTGTAATTGTGCCGGATGATTGATCGTATCACAATCGAGTACAACTAATTGTAAACTTCGTGCTAATTCGAAAATTCGTTCGATTTCATCGTGAACTTCTTTGATGCCTGTCGAACGTGTTGTGCCCATCGGACTATTGAGATTCGATGCTGTTGTCGTTGCATTACTCGTTGGATTTGAATTGCCACCACGTTCGATCAACGCAATCTTCGATGGATTATTCAAAAGGCCACGTTTAGCCAACGAAATATCTGCCGTAACTCGTGTTATTATAATTCGACCTTCGTAACGATGTTTAAGAAAATCGAAAACAGCTTTTTGCATCATATCAGTTACATCGTAGCCTTTTAAAGACGGACCAACAAGTACAACAGGACGCATATTTGGCACAACATCATAAGGAGTTATATTCGAAGCCTAGAGTCAATAACAATTCGAATATTCAATGAATAAAAACAAACTGTTGCATACTTTTTTGAAGAAAGGTTTTTTCTTATCTTTACTAATTGTATTTATGTTTAATTTTGATTTAGCTAGACTATCACCATCACCATCATTGCCTAATGCATCATCGCCAAAGCCTGGAATATTCTGATCAATTAGATCCAGACCTAAAACAAACACACACACACGCACATTCTTGAGAATACCAAACAAAACAACAAGTATCTCTACTTTGTGACGATGCTTTCATTCTTGGAGCTGTATTCGCTAATGATTGTGGTTGATTTTTACTTTTCCGATTCGATTGTATACGAATCGTTTCTAATTTCGCCGGACTCGGAATAAATCCGAGCGGCGCATCGACTTTAACTAATCGTCCAATCCACCAATCATTATTAAATTTATCTTTGATATGCAAAAATTCCTTGGCTGGAAAGGCAATTGCAGCTTTAGCTATTGGACAAAGATCGTCAGGCGATGGAACATAATCGATATTCGTTCGTACAGCAAACGCAACTGGCTTCGTTTTGCATCGTTCGAGTGCGTCCGTTGCCGAACGTGTTTGATCTCGAGGTTTCAATGATGTTAGTGTTGATCCTCCAGTCGCTGTTGTTGTTGCTTCTCGATCTCGTTCGCCTGTATCATCGAGACTTTCAGATGAGTGTTGACTATAATTGGATTCAGCTGAACCCTAGAGAGAAAACGAGTTCATTTCTAATCAAATCTTTTTTTGACATCGATGAAAAAAGAAAAAACGTAAGAAAACGAAAACTACGAACCAAGATTAACTGGTTAACAACTAATGCAAATTGCATTAATCGACTAACTAACTATTCATGTCTCGTTTTTTGTCTTTTGTGTCCATCTGCTTTTGCTTTCTCAAACCGTATTTAAAATCAATTTGTTTTGCTTTCTGTTTTTTTTTCTCTGTCAAAAATTCATAATCAAACGAGTTTATTCGCTGATCCATTACTAATCGATTTGGTTTTCATTTTAACATACATGTTTTTCTCTGTCGACAGATAATTGCTGATGAAGAGAATTAGTACTACTGGAATATCGGTTATTGTCATCCAGAAATCGATGTTGGGCTAAGCGAAAACGTGAAGGAGAAGAACGACGACGTCGACGATCTGACATTTATCAAAACAACAATGTTTTCTCTTTATTCTCTCATTTTTGCTCGAATAACGGTAACAGATGGTCTCATACAGACCAAAAATCTCCAATTAGAGGACAACAGCCTCGTTTTTTTTTTCTTCATATTAGTCAACGAACTTCTTACGAGAACAAGAGAACAAAAAAAGAAAGAAATACGGGCGCGCCTAGGATCGAGTGATGATGCAAAGAAAAATGCTCAAGACGAATCAATTTTTTACGTTTTCTTGGCACCAACTGTTTCAACACATAAAATCAATGGACAGAAAAAGGGAAAGAAGAAAAAACGAGCTTACCGAATAAGCACTATCAGCTGAATATTGTTTGATATTTCGAATAGATGACATAAGCATTTTGAGACTTTCTCATTCTCACATGAATCGATCGATATTGTTCTTTGAGTATTTTTTTTCTTAAATGTGCATACACATCTCTATCTTGTATTGACGATGTGAGAAATAGAATTGCATCGTTAATGTGTACAGCGTAGGAAAAGAAAATTGTTTATCGTATTCTGGTTGATTATGAAAAAAAAAGGAAAGGAAAAACTAGAACATCAGAGGAAGGGGGGAGAGAATAACAGGAAGGAAAGCATTCTCCTGACAATCACTGTTAGAAGAGGAATCTATTCGATGACATTTTTTCCCCGCTCTCTCTCCCTCTCTCCCTTCCCCTTCTCTTTTTTCCGCTATTTTTTCCTCGTTCTGCTATCTCACAAACTAGGAGATTCTTGATTACAGCAAATAGGTGTCTATGAAAGCGCGTTCGTCAAACGACGAGACCGAACGCGCATGCTTGTTAATTCTGTACACGCATCAAATAGAAGCAAAAGGAAAAAAGCCGAGAAGCAGAAGCAGCAAATGAATGATTTAGCTTCGTAAATACCCCCAAAAAACGAGAAGAATATATGCGCGAATGGCAAGCAAATCTATGCCGAATCGAATTGCACTCATATTATCAATCTAACAAAGCAAATGATTTGCTTCGTTCTGTTGCTCTTAAGATTATCGAATAAAAGAAAAAGAAATTTGTTTTTTAACTAAACTCAAGCCTAATGGATTTCTCGTATTAATTTAATTAAATGTCAATTCTATTAAGCATCAATTTATTGTGTTCTTTTTTTTCTCAAATCAAAATATGCATACATACTTGTCGATAGATACTATTTGAATCCGATGAAACACTGCTATCCTGTGTTGTTCCAGGACCACCTAATCTCGGTGATAATTTCTGAAAAATACACAAATAAATCAAATGAATGTGTTCAGGCTTTCGTTTACCTTCGGATGAAGTAAATCTCGATGAGGCAACGGATTCGTATTAGGCCGACTAGTTGCCGTTGAATTGAGATCAATATTATTCGTACTATTCGCCATTAAGACCATTTTTCTCAATCAAGAAACTCATCTTGACTTCGAGAGAAATTACAGATAGATGAATACAACAAAAAAAAATGCGAAGAAAAAAGAAATCTCGAGTCTACTCGACGATTTTCTATTCGGATATCTCAATCGTTGTCTGTTTTGTTTACACGTTCAGAGACTGATTGTTAGAGTAACCATTCCACAAGGAATTTCTGTCCTCTACATGTTCTGTTTCTCAACAGCGAGCGAACTCTGGCGAATTACGGAAAACCCTCGTGGTTGCTTGTTTCTTTACTATTTGTATTCGGTCGGCGACACCTGCAGGAACATACGTAAAACTATAATTCTTCAATTTCTATCGATCGATGACTTTTTTTGCCATATATTCAATATATTTGTTTTACTGACTATTTGAATGTCTTTTTTCTTCTTTTTTCCAGGAATTTTAAAAGGCAAATAAATCTACAGATAGGAGCACACTCCCGAATGTTTGCAGAAATGGAAAGTCAATCGAAACTTTAAAAGGAACTCTATCGTCGAAAAAAAATAACTGTGTCATTGAGAACGAATCTTTACAAAAATTTTACAGTTTCTTTTTACGACAGAAAAAAATGCAGTATGGTTATTTTGGGTTTTTATACGTTCGAATCAGTTTAAAAAAATAGAATGTTAACTTATACGTTCTACCATAATGGTCTTCATAATATTCATATCTATGTTGTCAATACAGATAATCAAACAGATATTCATCAATTAAAACAAACAATCAATTTTATTAATCGACTTGTTCTCAACGAGCATCTCGTTCGTTTTCTTGATCTTGGTCAACCTCCATCGAGTGCCAAAGATTTCGGTTATACAATGACCAATCGTGCTTTAACTTATTTCTATAATCAAACATCGAATTTATCATCACCTTGTCAACATATAACATTTATCAATGGTGATAATTTCTATTCACGAAGTTTAGCTAAACAATTACTTGTTCATATGCAGAATCAAGAAGATATCATCGATTGGGATTTTATTTCTCATCATTTTTGAAAGCACGTAATCCGCATTTCGGATCTGGCGAAGGAACGTGTTCGATGACATCAGATGGAGCTTTTGTTACACAAGCTGTTGAACTTGCAAAAACGTCAGTGATTTTAAGACAAACATTTCTTTTTTATCAATAAAAAAAAGCTCTTTCGATGACTCACCTATGCGTTTCTTCTCAACGGGCCACGTGACGTCATATTTTTTACCACTTGCGCAAGTTGGTGAAGAAAAAACAAAATTATGTGGCATATAAAAAGCATTGTATTCTTTTTGTGTTAACTTTTATTCGACTCAAATGGCTTCATCAATAACTGTTGAAAAAGTTAACCGACCGGAATTAGCTAAACATGATTCGAGTATTCTCGGTGAGTTTTTGTTTTGTTTTAGTGAAAGAACTTATTTAAGAGTTAACATTTTTATTTAGATCTTGTTTTTGTCATGGATTGTACGGGATCGATGGGTTCTTATATTGAAAGTGCAAAAGAAAATATTCGTTCAATCGTTGAAGAAATTGTTGTCAGTGAAAAAAGTGATGTCCGATTAGCATTAATCGAATATCGTGATCATCCACCACAGGATATGTCGTTTGTTACACGTGAACATGATTTCACGTCGAAAGTTAATGAGATGAGAGCTTGGCTGGATGCTTGTTCAGCGGACGGAGGCGGCGATCTGCCTGAAGCTGTTGCTGATGGTTTACATGCGGTTTTGAAACTCTCATGGCGTGATGAATCAACGAAAATCTGTGTGTTGATTGCTGATGCACCACCACATGGACTTCAAGCCGATGATACTTTTCCTAATGGTTGTCCAAATGGATTCGATCCGATTAAGATCGTTCGAGAAATCGCTGCAAAACACATTACACTCTATGTTGTTGGTGTGGAACCATCTATTGGTTAGTTTCTTTGTTTAAACGAGAGTAAAACTATAGTTTTCTTCTTTTAGTTCCTTATCGAGATTTTTTCATGTCATTAGCGTATATCACCGGAGGACAATACGTACCAATGATAAATGCTAAGCTTTTAGCTCAAGTTATTGTTGGTGGTGTTCGTGAAGAGATTACTTTGGAACGTTTAATGCAATCGGCTCAAGAAGATATTAATCGTGAAATGCAACGAGCTGAAGCTGAAGGTGTTGATGAAAACGAAAAAATCAAACGAATTAATGATATTTTTTCGTCGAGAAATATCCGTTCACAACAAATGACAAATACTTTCGGTGCTTTTACAGCAATATCAACTGGCTATTATTCAAAATGTGCTGATATGAACGAAATGAAACATCAATTTTCCACCTATTCATCGCGTCCTACAAGTGGTCCTATTTTCGGTGCACCACCAGTACCAGGTACTTCAAGTCTTTTTGGCACTTCGACAAATCCAGCGCCTACACCTGTTTTCGGTTTTGGTACAACACCAATGCCAGGTACTTCAAGTGTCTTTGGCACTTCGACATATGCGGCACCTACAAGTGGTCCTATTTTCGGTGCACCACCAGTACCAGGTACTTCAAGTGTCTTTGGCGCATCGACAAATCCAGCGCCTACAAGTGGCTTCAGTTTTGGTGCACCACCAATGCCAGGTACTTCAAGTGTCTTTGGCGCATCGACAAATCCAGCGCCTACAAATGGTTTCACTTTTGGTCCACCATCAGTACCAGTCGCAACGGGTGCTTACGATTCTTCAGTAAATATGCCGCCTACCGATGTACAATACGCGAATCAAACATATGAATTGGCCGAAAAAGATTTCAGTCAAGCTCAAGCAACACGTGTCTATCAAAAGTGGCAAAATCGTCATAGTTAAGAATCTGTTTTTTTTCTTTGCTTTTAATAAATTCAATGTGCATTCAATGAAAATAAGTCAAACATCATCTGTCAATCTATTGTGAATATAGTCCTTGAATATGATTGCTAGTCATTTTACCTTCTTATTCTCTTTTCTTTCGTCCTGTTTTTTTTCTTGTCGCTTATTCTCGCATTTATTCAAGGCTCTGTTTTTTTTCTTCTTCACTCTTTACTCAACGTGTTGATAAAACACACTGTCTCGTGCGTATTTAACGATGAAGTCTAAATTTGAATTTCTACCAACGGAAATATTCTTCGAAATTTTCGACTATCTAACTACATTCGATATTTTCTATGGATTTATTCATTTAAACCAACAATTCGATCATATTATCCATTCATATCCAATTCAGTTAGATTTTCAAGATATTATTCGACGTAAATTCGACATCATTTGTCAATCAATTCATCCTAAACAAATAATTTCTCTTTATCTCTCCGAAGAATTAATGCCCGATCAAGTTCAATTATTCCATCAATATTTTCCATTATTTTCTGAACAATTTCTTTCATTGAAAAAATTCAAATGTCTCAATACATCGTTCATTCTTCCATCACTTCCCGTTACACTTTCATCAGTCACAATAAAAACCTATCGAAAAACATCCGAAACCGATCAATCAATTGTTCGAATTCTTCGACAACAAAGTCAACATTTAACTTATTTAGCTATCGATGGTTCCTATGCATTTCGTTCGATTGATGTCACGTTTCCTCGTCTAACTCATTTCATTCTCGATTACTGTACTGTCAGTGAATTTCATCGAATTCTCACTCAAATTCAATCGCCACTAATTCTCTTGAAAATCTACTTCGACAAAGAAGATACATTTACCTTACCAAATTTTCAACAATTGACAAATTCACTTCAATATATCAGTATGATTTTTAGTGAAGGTAGAAGAAACATTTCTTTTTTTTTTTCTTAACATTTAATCAATTGATTTCCCGTTAGAATTAACATTATCATTTCAACAACTAATCAATTGTATATCCGTTTTAATCAAACTTAAATCATTCACAGTTCAAGCAACTGGTGAATTCAATCTTCTCGATGGTCAACTCTGGCAAAACTATCTCGCTCAAACTTCAATTCAAAAATTCAATTTCAAATTTACTCTTGCCAATGACATTCCCTGTCCTCAAGATAAACAAACTCTTCTTCAGTCATTTCGTTCGTCGTTTTGGTTAGATGAACATCATTGGCATACAGCTTGTGAAAAAGGCCAATTGAAATCAAGTCGTCCAACGATCTATTCAATACCTTATTTTCAATTACCATTTATTTTCTATCCAACAAATACCTTTCTTCCGATTTCAACTTGTGAACCTGAACTCTATTCTTGGAAACAATCGATTAATTTAATTCTCACATTTCATCGAGCAATATCTCTTCCAACACGTCGATTTTCATCGGTTTCTGCATTGACTCTTCTAACATCGTCGATACCTTCGATTGATATTCTTCAGTCAGTCGTTGATCTCGACGAAATCCTCGAACTCGACATTTCCTTAGTCAAATCACTTTCTCTCGATGATCTTCAAAATCTTCTCGATCAAATGCCTCGATTACGAGCCATCAAAATGCAATTCAATCCATTATACTATCCGCCATTGCACATCTATTCCTATATTCTTATTCGAAAAGATAAAGAAATGTCCGTTCTCGATGAAAATAATATTCAACGATTTCTTTATCTCTTCTATCATATTAAATATCTCGAAATAACCATTCGATCCAAAGATATTCTCATTCAACTACTCAATCAACTTCATTATTTAGAACGGATTAAAATTTTTTGCTATCAAAATTCATTGAAAAATATTCATCAGCAATGGTTCTATGAAAATATTCCTCGATTGAAAACAGTCAAATTTACTTATCGAATAACGCCGAGTTATCTTTTCCTTTCCATCGGCGATCCAATCGTAATTCTTGTTTTATTAACAACAAAAAATATCAAATATCTTTTTTTTCTAGCGCAAACCTGTCGATACAATAGTCGCCAAGAACAAACTCAAACTCAAATCTCATTCTCGTTGTAAACTCCAATAACAAATAGACATTATACATAAATATTAGATTAAAAATCTCGATAGAATCATCACGTTTCGAAGAGAGAAAGAGAGAGAGAAATAAACTCATACCGAGTCATTTTGTAAAAAATGTTTTCTCTATTAATAATGGGCATATATTTTTCTTCAATAAAAGGCAATGTTTATTTATATTTCACTGAAGATAGTCTATCGGTTGAATATTATGATTGCCTATATCATCAATCGTTTCTCTATTGTCGTCGACCGGAAGGATCTTTGAATTTAGATCGAGAACATACATGGACATGTTTTCATCAGGGTGTAAGACATCGATTCAAGGATATGCATAAGCGAAATATCAGTGTAAATACGATTGTTTATCAATGGAAATCAACATTGGAAATGGCTGATCGATATGCTCGATATCGACGTGAACCAAACGACGAACACGATGGATTTATCTGTCAATGTAAAGGCAATTCACAAGCATTTGGTAAATTCTGCGAATATATTTATCCAATTGGTGAAACTTTCGAACAAACAATCAACGGTGAACTTGAATTACGTAAATTATCATTCGATAAATACGTTCTTTTCACTGATATTCTCTGCTACGAAACATTACAATGCAATTCCGGTTTATTATGTCTCGATTGGCGTGATATTTGCGATGGTCTTCAACAGTGTATGTTCGGTATCGATGAAATCAATTGTGAACATTTAGAATTCAATGAATGTGATGAAAATGAATATCGATGTATGAATGGCATGTGCGTGCCAAATGAATATTTTCTCGATGGAGATTATGATTGTATGGATATGTCGGATGAAAAGCCTGATTTCGAAAATCATATTTGTCCGTTCGAACAAGTTCGATTGGAATGTGACGAAAGATTTTGTTTGCCATACGAATGGTCATGTGGCGATGGGCAATGTATTCGTGATCGACTAGCATTTCGTGGTAATCTGTTGCATACATCGATTTGTCATAGTCAGCGTGATCAAGTTTTTCTTTGTGAATTCATCGGCACGAAACCGATGTGGACATTAGACAATGGGAAATGTTATCCTTCGAATGATCACCAGCATAATCTTACTGATCGATGTCTTTATTTTCTCAAATGTTCATTAACAGCTGGATTAGAAGCATCATGTCCTTGCAATGATACTGACAGTTGTCTATGGTATATGCCTCGTAAATGTCTATCGGCGAATATTTTCTATCCTGATCGAGCTGTTTTAGCTCCGTATTTGTTCACCTATTTTGATTTGGATTTTTATACTGCAGGATTGACAGCTGTATCTCTGAGAGTGAATGGGACAATTTTATGTCGAGGAAATTTATTCGAAATCGACTCGGATGTGATGTTCATCGGAGATTATGAACGAGAACGATTCGAAATCGAGCAATGTTCTACTGTTCTGCTTACCAACCAATCTCAAACTTGTTTTCATCATTCTCGAACATTTAATAATCGTTCGTATTATTTCATTGATATTTGTCAACAAAGTCGAGAATGTATTTCCGCCTATCGAATACGCGATGGATTTGCTAATTGTATCGATGAACTCGATGAACAAACAAATCAAGTAACTTGTTCGAACATGAAAACACATCGTTTTACTTGTTCAGTTAATAATGATTCGACGTGTTTAATGATCAATACTCTCGGTAATATTGATCTGAATTGTCAAAATAAATACGATGAATCATGGATGGGTACAGGCACGAAGATATCGAAACTGACCTGTTCGGATAAATCGAAAGATGATTGTCAAACTCTTCGAGATTACATTCAAACATCATGGTCATCCGATACGAATGTTAATTCTCAATTAACTTCAAATAAAGTCATAGCATTTCGTGCTTATTGCGATAGTTTCTGGGATTTTTATTCGAAAATCGATGAAGACAAACGGCTCTGTCAACAATGGTGGACTTGTTTAGATCATCAATGGCAATGTCAAACTGGACAATGCATAGATAAAGATTGGGTTTTAGATGGTGAATGGGATTGTACGGATGCGTCCGATGAAGAGGCAATATTTACATTGAATGAAACAATTCGACAACGAAATGAAAAATTAATTTCTCAACAATTCATCGATGAAACATTCGATCGATTGTATCGTTTTCGACCGTTGATGAGCATCTGTGATCCGACGAAAGAATTCGCTTGTTTCCAACGAAATTCTTCTCGTCGTTCGTGCATATCCATACACCGACTAGGCGATGGAATCGTCGATTGTCTCGGTGCAGTCGATGAGCAAAATACTGAAGAGCAATGTCAACGTGCAACAATGCTCGGCAAGAATTTCAAATGTCTATCCTCTTCTGAATGCATACCGTACTCGATGCTATGCGAACAACGTTGTCGAAATCCGCAAGATGATCAAGGGTTTTGTTTGCATTCGAATTGCTCGAAATCGAACAACGATTTTGTATGTCTCGATGGGAAATGTATCGCAAATGGACGATGTGACAATAGAGATCAATGTGATCATCATGAAGATGAATATCTCTGTTCGAATTCGATTGATTTCACGTCTGTCTATCGACAAGGAAAAGAACTCGGCATTCTCTACGAAAATCAGCCATTCGATCTACCACATTTTCCTTTTCATGTCAATCAAACACAACGACCGATCGGTTCTTTATTGAAACAAACTAATTCCATGAATTTCTCGCAACTTGATTCATCACCAATCGTCTACAAATGCAATCGTGGTGTTGGCATATTCACAGTTAACCAAACGATCGTTTGTTTTTGCCCTCAACCATACTATGGCGATCGTTGTCAATTCTACAACGATCGTTTGACGGTACTTCTTCATTTGAATTTTTCTCAATCGATCTATGCGACTTCGAACGATTCGACAGTCGTTCTCAAACTACTCGTTCTCTTTCTCGAACACGATCAAGTTCTTAGCTCCTACGAATTTCACGCTCGACCCTCTACTGAATTGCAACGATATTTCAAAAAACTCGATCATTTAATTTACTCGAGAACGAATCAATCATTGGCAAACAAACGTCGTCGATATGCCGATCGAGCCAACATCGTCAATCAACATCCGTATTCAATTCGAATCGAAGCCTATGAAATCAAAATTCAAGCAAAACCGAAACTAGTCGCCGTTTGGGCGTATCCAATCTATTTCGATTATCTACCAGCATTTCGTTTCAGCAAAGTCTTGTACTTGACCCAACCTTCAGCTTCAAATTCATGTTCGACTAATCCTTGCGGACCAAATCAAATCTGTCAGCCGATTTTAAATGAAAATTCGAAATACATTTGTCTTTGTCAAGAGAATTATTTCGGAGATAATTGCAGTCAAATCGCTCCTATCTGTTTAACAAACTATTGCTCTCCACATTCTCTCTGCAAGCCAACTTATCGAGGTCTGTTAAATCGTCCGGAACTTCCCTATTGTATCTGTCCGATGACAACCTTTGGCTTTCAATGTTATCTTGAACAAGATCAATGTGAGTCGAATCCTTGTCTCAACAATGGAACGTGTTTTCCATCGGCGACGCCAGGTCACTATTTTTGCATTTGTAATTCATTGTATCGAGGTGTCCGATGTCAATTCGAGCAAAATATCATTCGATTAGAACTTAATCAAACAAAAACTCATCGAGCTGCAATTGTGCAATATTTTCAAATTGATTTCTCCGATTTGATCTTACGTTTAAATCATCGAGAATTATTCGAAATCATGCCTAAACGTTTGTTCTATCGATACAATCGAAAATATGCACCGGAAATTGTTCTTGTCAAACTCTACGTTGAATCTCATTTAGAAATCTATCTTCTCTCTCTACAACTCTATGCTCTCTCAATCGATACATCGACTGAACTCAGCGAAAGCAATCATTGCCCATTCATCAGCAATCTCTCCCCGATTCAATATCATCATATTTGTCGAACACATCGAAATCTCTTGTGTTTTCACGATGGTAATTATCTTTGTCTATGCAATAGCAATCATACACGTGCCGAGTGTTTCGTTTATGATCATTCTCTTGATCGATGTTCATTGTGTCTCGCATCCGGTCGTTGTATTCGTGATTCGAAAAATTTCCTCTGCCTTTGTTCGGCTTGTCATTCGGGACGATTCTGTCAATTTAGTTCGAAATCATTTTCATTTACACTCGATCAATTATTTTCAGCTGATCTTCTTTCAACGAATACAACTCATCGTCTACTAACAATCTATTTTCTAACGATTAGTTCACTACTGATGTTTATTCTCGGTTTAATCAATAATATTTTTTCATTTATGACATTTTCTCAAAAGAAATGTCGAAAAAATGGCAGCGGACAATATCTTCTCTTTATGAGCGTTATTAGTCCACTGAATCTCGCTTTTCTAACACTTCGTTTATGTCATTTAATAATTAATATCACCGGTCAACATTTTTCTTTGCAAACGAATATTATTCTTTGTACATTTTTGAATTATTCTTTAACAATAACAAGTCGAATTAGTCAATGGTTAGTTTCGTTATTAGCCATCGAACGAGTTTATACAATTGTATTTTTGAATAAACATTGGCTCAAAAAGCCGATTGTCGCTCGTCGATTGATTTTTATCTTGATCATAACGATCTCGATCACTGGCGCCTATGAACTCCCATTTTTTTCATCACATTCAGGTTTCAATGATAACCAAGGTGGTATTTGTTTTCTCGAATTCCCATTAAATCAATCATTTTGGTTTTATATTCATCAATTCATACGAATCGTAAATAGTGTCGTTCCATTTTTAATCAATCTTATTTCAATGATTATAATTATCTATGTAGTTATTAAGAAAAAAATCAAAATTAATCGAAAAAATATTTGTATGTTGAACAACAACAAAAAAACTAAATCATCTCTTTGCTGTTTTTCTCTTAGATACGATCGGAAGAATTACCAGTCGAACTTCATGTAATCAGAAGAGAAATACGACAGCGTCGAACGGTGAAATTCACATATCCAAATTTCAATTATTACGTGAAGTTTTAACTGAAAACAAAGAGCTCGTTTTCGGCCCAGCTTTTACTCTCGTTCCTCAATTATTCTCTCTTCCCCTATTCATCATATCCATGCTTCTTGTCTGTCAAACAATTGAAACGAATCCATTACGATATCTTCTGATATTCTCGTATTTTATTTCGTTTATTCCTCAAATTAGTACGTTCTTTCTTTACATCTCACCATCATCTGTTTACACATCCGAATGGAAAAAAACGAAAGTTTACAAACGTATTCAAACTTGGAAAAGATCAACTCTCGCTTGAATTTCTATTAACATCTCTGCACGTTTTTTTTTCTTCTTTTTGTTTTTCTGTTGTTGGGAAGGTGACGAAGAGACACGTTGAGAGTGTTTTTTTTTCATTTCAAAAGAAAAACATTCTTTTTTTCGAATACAATGACTCGATTTGAAGATCTTTCTAATGAAATTTTCTATGAAATATTCGATTATTTGGATGATATTTATGTTTCAAAAACATTTTCTGATCTCAATTATCGTTTCTATCAACTTATTCATCAATGTTGTTTACCAGTGAAAGTCTATTTATCATATGAATCAGTAGAAAATGTTGATAATCATATTCCAAATATTCTTGCTGCTTTTAAACATCGTCTTCAATCGCTTCGTGTATCCGATTGTTTTTTTCTTGAAAAATTCCATTTCAATTCATCATTAATTCGCTTACAAGCACTCTATTTCGAAGGTATTCAATATTCTTCTCTCGTTTCAACTTTGTTAACTTGTACTCAATTACCATCTCTTTATTATTTAACATTCAATTGTGTTGAAAATGTTCAATGTCCCGATAAAGTTTATTCTTTGATATTTTCTCTACCTGTTCTCAAATTTTGTCAATTATCATTAAATTCAATGGATGAAGGATACGAATTTGTATTCTATGATTTTGCTATAAGTCCAATTGAACGATTGATTATTAATTCAAAATGCAGTGTCAAAAATCTCATGGAATTAGTTTCATTCGCACCGAATTTATCTCATTTGTCCTGTGAAATATCGAATTCATTGTTATTCTCTGACATACCGCTTGTCAACGAAAATCTAACAAATCTTTCATTAAAATTCGATGGAGTGTCATTCGATGAAGTTGAATGGTTTATCAAAAATCTCTCGTCACCCATTCAGACATTTACAATTTCCGTGAAACATGATCGAGCATTTCTAAATTCTAATCGTTGGCAACGGATTCTTACACAACAACTACCGTTGCTACGCAAATTTATGTTGGAATATTATGATAGACGAGATGATTCACTTGATGATGACGTCATCAAGCAATTTCAATCATCGTTTTGGACTGAGAAACAATGTTTTTTCGTACAACAGTATTATATAGACAAACATTCGACTAGTTGGAGAAGATTGTATTCTACAAAGCCTTACAAATGGAAAACATATCAATTCAATGAAAAATCATGTTCAACTTCGGAATCAGGTGTTAATCTCGCATATGAGGTCGATTTACATCATTATCAATCGATTCCCTATCGATTTCTTCGTGCGAATCGATTGATTCTATCTCAAGGAAATCCTCTTCATCTCAACGAAATTTTCTCACATTTTTCTTGTCGACAATTAACTGAATTGATTATGTCTGACGAACGACTTCGTTTAGAAAACTTATTTTCTCTTATTACTCATCTACCAAATCTTAAAAATCTAACAATTCATCCGAACAATCTGATTCTCATTTTACCACAAACAGAAATTCGACGTGTCGTATTTCCTCAAAATCATATTAGTAAAATTACGATCAGTAATCGATCTTCAATACAAGAGATTCAAATCGTTCAACGACTTTGTCCATTTCTACAAATGCTCGATGTCGAAGTCGATACCGAACAAATTGAATCGATTATACGCATTCTATTGTTACAACGAATAAATCGACAGAATTCACTCTCGACTCTATGCTTTCGAGAAAGTCAATTTTTGCTGGCTGAAAAACTGAAAAAGTCAATCAAACGAGATCATTGTTTTATTTATTATTTCGATCAAAAAATCTTTCTGTGGCTTTTCTAAACTTCAATTCCCCCAAACGTACGCTTATAATTTTCAAATGTTCGCAATATTTTTTTGGGTTTTATCGATTTGATCGAAATTTCCGCTTAATAAATTCAGATTTGTTTTCTTGAAACATTCACTCGTTTATTATTTTGTTTTTTTCTTTCCTCACTGATGATTCATTTCGTGCGTATTAGTCAGATTTTTTCACGCTTTTACTTTCATTTCTTCAAATGGATTCACTTATGTTCGAAGCACAATTTTATATTTACACAAATTCGACAATCAACTCATCGTCTACTCAATTTAAAGATCGTTTCAAGAAACTTTTCGATTGTTTTCGATCACCTTTGTTTTTTAAATAATATATTAAATTATATAGTAAAATAAAAAGAAGAAGAAGCTCGTTATTTAGCTTAATGATGGAGTAAACATTAGGTTTTTCAGTGATGACAAATCACCTCGATGATTAATCGTAGCTGCTTTTAAATCGTCCATACTTTCATGTAATAACGGATCTTTATAATCAAAAACAACGACATTCAAACCGGGAAAATTAAATTCTAATAAACTTTTTAAATTCGGTAGAAGACTTAAATGTGGTGAATATGTGCCCGACCAATTATCAAATACTAATTCCCATTCGTCATCAAGTCGATCCCATCCGTATCTTGGTCTCGGATGAAATTGACCACCATAACGAACATACGGCGAACAATTAGCGTGCAACGCATGTTTACTAGCAAAATCGGTAAAATAACCTTCGCCTGTTTCACTAAAACGCCACGTATTATCATCGATAATATATGTATAGAATTTAGCTCGAATTCGTTGAGTATCTTCATCGAAAAAGATCAATTTCCAAAGATCATTCGCATCGTTCAATCGACCGAATTCATTATTTTTCAATGATCGATCGTAGAGTAAACGATGTGCTAATTTAAATGAATTTTGTTTAACTATCGAACGAACTGAACTGCCGAAAATCGTTTGTGCAATTCGATAATGTCGATTCCAATGTTGTCTTTCATACGGTGGTAAATAGGCAGAGATTCGTTTCAAATGTATTTTCCATGTTGAATAAACAAGTTGAGTGTTTAACATTGTTAAATGACCAACAGCAGTTGAGTTATGTCGAGTAAAACGACAAGGACCATCGAATGTATAACGAGGCAATCTTTTACTTTCGACAGGCGACTCAATCGATTCGATTGTTAAGAAAAATCGACCGTTTTTAACTCCATTTTTGCCTATAATCTGATGGCCTTGCGATGGTGGTTGATAATTCGGTAGATCGGTGATTTCAAATTCACCAATGTAATCGTCAGTCAATGATTTATCATCTTTATCGTAGATAGTAACAGTGAGTTTACTTTGTCGAGGAACATTTCGAACGAGCCATTCTTCATCAGGCCAAATTGGATTTAATGTATCACCAAGGACAGTTGATCTACGGTCAACGAGACGTCGATAGGAAAATAAAAGAAGAAAATGATGAATATATACTTGTAAGTTATTTCATCATCTAATCTAGCGATGAAATACGGATCTGTACGACCGATTAGATCCATATTCGGTAGGCCCTATGAATAACCAAGACTAAATTCGATATTTATTTTCTATGAAATCACAAAACAAACTTCAGCTGAGAGAAACTTAATAGTCACATCTTGTCCTGTTATTAATTCTTCATATCCTGTCGGAATAATCTGTTTGAATGCGTGTTTAAATCCATCGAATAACGAAAATTCTGTCATCGTCACTTAATTGTCCTTGGCGGTCTATTCGATAGTACAATTATATTTACCTTGCGTTTTTCTTTTCACTGTATTTTCAGGACGCAAAGAGTGAGACAAGAGAGAAAAAAGAGACAACGTGGATAATTTGTTTTTATTTTGTTCGATCGATATATTTGTTTATTCTGTTTGTTCCTCGAGTAGTACATCCGTTTTACGAGCATAGATTTTTCTATATGAAATAAAGATGACAAGACCAAAAATGCAAACGATTAATTCAAGTACACAAAAAAGAATCAATGCTTGAATGTGCGGTGAAAGTTTGAATGTTGATTGATGCTGAGCGAGTTGATTGAGTCGAGAGGCAAGTCGTCGACCAGCTTGAACTAAACGTTGGTCAACAACAGGATAGTTTCGATTGAAATAATTTTCTCCTAATGTAAAATTTTTCGAAACATTCAATCGAATATTATCGTCATCGAGATAAACTTGTTGACAAACGAAATCAACACTTTCTTTTATCCATATTTGATAATCTGTATACGTTTCATTGACTACAAACGATTGATTATTCGAAAGATTCAGCAAATAATCAAAATAATGATTCACATTCGATTGAAAATGTCGTCGAATACGTGCATCAATAATATCCACATCCCAAATCGAATGAAGATTCGTTAATTTTGTACTATTAAGAAAAAACCCTTTAACCGTATTGCCACCGAGATCACCTGAAAAACCCGTATGTAACGGCTGATGAATATCGCCAATGAAATGAACGAGAAAGAATAATGCTTGTTGCTGTTGAATATAATCATTATTCGAGTCAACAATTCGTCGAGAATAATTTTTCAAAGCACCTTCAATACATCGATCATGTAAACAATCACGCATAGGCACGTATTGACAATTCCAATTCGGTATATTGATATAATGTAGAGAACGTGACCATTGCCATTGACGAGAATCGAATGGATTCGAATCCGGATAGAGAATCGAATCGGGCCACGAGGCGACTCGGCCTAGTTCACTATGTACACTCGATGGAAGATAGTTACTGACCCAGTTCGATGTCGTCGGAGTCAATTGAGTTTGAGCAAGACGAGCAACGAGACTGTGACCAGTAGCACCCCATGTTGAAACAACAAGAATTTGTTCAAGAAAAATCAGAAAACAATAGAAGAAAAACATCGATGTAAAAGCGCAAATGGTAATGAGAACAGAAGAACGAAGTAAGTAATAAAAAAAAAGAACGGTCGGTTTTTGATTGGATAATTCTTTAACAAGGAGGATAGATAATTTTCAAGTAATTAATCAATGATTTTGTTTGAGTTAAATTCATTTTTTCAATAATTTCAACATTTCGATGATTGAATTCAGTTGTTTTTCGTAAATAATCAATCGTAACAATGGTATAATTGTCTTTACTCATCGAAAGATCTTTTCCATTAATAAACCATGTTTTACCACGATCCAATGTATCGATTCCGATATAGGCAAATCGTTGGTGATCTTTGTCGAGCACTCGATGAAGTATATCAGCTGGTACAAGTAGAACGAGTAGTTCATTGGCGAATGGTAATGTTCGTAGAATATCATATTGAGTAATGATTCCAAAGAGAATATCATCGATTCGAACAGCTCCGTGATTGAATAGAACGATTTGTGTTCGATGAAGCTCCGTGGCTTTCAACATACTTCGACAGATAACATCGGTGAGAAGTGTTGGTGAGCTGTGCATTGACTCACGTCGACCATCTAAGTGAATATCAGCAGGTAAACACGAGACAATTTCGTTCGGTTCAAAGCCGGATTCACGGAAATTTGCAATGCCAAAATTGAACCAATGATCGGCCACTTGAGCTGTTTGTTTGTCTTCGGCAATGCGTGAATTTACAAGTGAAAGCGTGGGATAGATTTGAAATTGTTTTGTTTGCAAATTGAAAACAAAACGAAGAATATAAACAGTGAATACATTAGCATCAGCCTTGTAAATCGGAGTGAAATTCATTCCACGTACGAAATAGACATTTTTATGATCATGTCCACCGAGAATTAAATCAATTTGCGGAATTTTCTCAGCGAGTTCGATGTCGATGGACACTGAGAAATGAGTTATAGCAACAAGAAGATCATAGGAATCAGAAGGAAATTGTTTGAGATAAAGTCGAACAAATGGAACCACTGACGATTGATTAACTATTCGAACATAATCTGAAGTAATTCTATCCGTTGTTAAACCGATGATTAAAACACGAATTGATTTGATATATAGAAATTTATGTGAAATACTTGAACCAAATGGTAAAGGACCATTTTGACTAATGATATTAGTAGCAATCCAAGAAAAGTTCGATTCATTCATACGAGTAAGAAGATCTTGTTCGTTTAAATCGAATTCATGATTGCCGAATATAGTCATGTCAAGACCGAGTTCATTCAAAGTTGCAATCATTTGTCGACCATTTAGTCTCGTTCCATTGACTTTCGCAGTACTCAATGCCGATGGAGAAAGAAAATCTCCGCCGAGAATCGAATAAGTATGTGAATTTTCTTGTTTTAATAATTTTCGAATGTGAGCTACTCGAGCTAAGCCACCGTTTTCTTTGTTATTCAATGGTAAGATTTCATAAACATCATTGAAATGTAAAAATGTCCATTGAACAAGATAATCGTCATGTGGAAGAGGAAAACCGATGAATTCGTATTTCGATGAATAAGTTGAGACTAATTTAAGATGATGAAACTGATTGACCGTAAAAATAAATAGAAATAGGCTGGTTACGATGAGAACTGTATAAACAAATCCATGAGGTAGACAAAATGTTTTCCATCGATGTAAATTCGAGCAGTCCATTCTGTCAAGAGAAGAGAAAAGAAATGAAGACGATAATTCTATATATCAATTTGTTTAATGACATGTGGCGCACTTGTTGACAGTTTCACTCAATATGCTTTATTAAATACAAAACGAATAAGAGAACAGATGTTGAAAGAATCTGTCTTGATGTCTTGCCCGAAAGATTTACTTCAGGCGTTGTAGTTTGATCGACGATCGAGATTTTCCTCGAATCTGTTTCGTTGTTCGATAGAATTAATTTAGCAACAAAAACATTATGGGAAGATGTTTGTATCGAATTTTTGAATGTAAGAATACTTGTATATTTCCCACGACCTTTTGATTCTGTTTTGATAATAAAATTACCGTCGTTTGTTATTGGTTGATTATCAATTTGATGATACCAGACTAATTGTGGTACTGGATTGCCAGCGTATGAACAAGAAATCGATGTTTCACCTTTCGATGCATTGATAAACTCTGTTGTAGCACAATCGAGAAAACGTGGTGTGAATAAAACATCGAGAATTTTAGTTGCATTTTGTTCATATTTACCTATTTTTTTGAGAAATCACGAAATAAAAAACAATAATTAATTGTCTTTTTGTTTTCTATGAACAAACCTTGTTTAACCATGCAAACTAACGTCGTATTATGAAATCCACGATGTACTTCTACGGTTGTTTCCCATGAAAATCTATGCGGATAGACATCATCCATTGGAATATGAACATGTTTGCCAAGTTTGTTGATGACATGATCATTGCTTATGATTTTATAATCGACAAACGGATAGAAATCATTAGCTATGCATTTAATTGTGACTTTTGTATTCTCTTGGAGTGGCCAGCCGGGTTCGATATACCATTTGGGTTCGGCGAGTTGCATGACTTGTAATTTCCGTGCTGTGGGTTCTGCATGTTCTTCACAATCAGGACAATTACATTCGTATTGAGCTGAATCTTCTAATTGTAAATTTGAAATTTGGAAATAATTTCTTGTCAAAAACCGAATTCGTTTGTGTTTATTAGTTTTAAACAGTTCAGGAGCATCTTCAGGTGGATTATGAATAAGCCAACGAGTGATAGATGTATGTTTGTTTGTTTTAAAATCGACATGCCATAATTGAGGTGTATCATGGATGTTAGTTGAATTATTTAACTCACAGTGGATATCAACGGTATCACCGATTTCATAATATTTTTCATTGGAAGAAAAGGTTAGATCTAATGTATTAGCTGATGATAATTGAATCGAAGAAATCAAATTGATTAGAAGAAAAATTGCGATGAAAAACATTGTTTTTCTTTCTTCTTTTACTTTATTGAAATTAGATTTTCGATCGACAAATGTATTTATTTACATTTGCGTGTGATTGTATGGCTCAATAGCAATGAAAATTGTCTTTTTCTCTCAATCTCTTCTTATCAAAAATGATAAGATGCAAAAGATCAGATTTAAAAACAAGTTAAAATACGTTTAACCATTTTCGTACTCTAAGTATGTCGGAATAGTGACATATAATGATAATTTCTAAAATATCGCGCTTTTTGATATTCTTTCTTTTTTATTTTTGGAAAAGCAATGCTTTTTCTTTTTTCTTTTCTTTTTATTCAATATTCTTTGTCAACTGCAATGGAATGTATTCAAGATATGAAGTGTATTATATTGTTAAAATTCGACGAAGATATTTCTTCGATATACAAAAACAGTCGACATTGTGCGAGAAAACAAGCTCGATCATGTTTCGTTGGATTGTCTCTTGATTTTACAGCTAAACAAGCAATCATACTCTTCGATAGATCACAACATTTGTATAATACTCCTTTAAAACTAGATGATGATCTCTTAAAAATTAATACGACTGCGCTCATTCTTCGTCGTTATACTGTTTTTATTCGCAACCATCCTACATTTAGCATAGATGTACATATTGCATTGGAATGTGAGGATGGCGATTATTGTACGATAATTGCATTGCGGCGTTACTGGCCTCGTTTTACTAGCATCCAACGACGTCAAAATAGTTTTCTGAAACTTTCTCAATTGTTTAATTCAAATCTATCTTCATCTTCGGTCGATAGTTGTTTCATTGAGACTGAAAATGAAACTGAAATATGTTCGAAAAACACCACAAATAATTCATGTTTTGCATCGATTAATGGCAGTCGATATTGTATCGACAATAATAGTTCACAAAATTTCGATTTCGTTTACTCATTTAATCAAGTCGATTATGGATATACACTAACGGATGAAAACATTTTTTATTCGCTCGTTTGTCATAGCAATAATTGCAATAATAACGAAACGATATACGAAGTATGATGAAATTGTTCGAATACTTAAATGATGATTTTCTTTCTTTCTAGTTGAGTACATATGCTCGCCAGTTTGCTGACTATGTCTCGTCGTTGAAAGACCCGTTGTATAGTCGAGCGTTAAACATTTATCGATTTCATTTTCAATTTATTTTTCTATTTATAACGATTCTAATGATGCAAAGTCATCCATTTTGAAAATAAATAACCTTGTATCAGCACACCTTTTTTCTTCCTCTCTTCGGTCGTCATGCAATACGATGACTGGCTGAGACATAACTGGCAAAATAAAATGGAAGGTAACCTTGAGTCAATAACTCAAAATCAAGCAGCCAAAATGCAGCTAACCTATGCGTTAACTGTACTTTGCCTATCCGATTGGTTTTATAAAATCGTTCAAATGATCGTTCACTTTGATTATTTCAATATTTTCGATTATTTTTCTTATTTATTTC
>Ga0209930_1002028_pt1 | contig 26535 bp, 21 predicted proteins | sample ThiBiot_500_biof_2_FD_183948 | JGI IMG/M metagenome (GOLD analysis project Ga0209930, IMG submission 183948) | Wastewater bioreactor microbial communities from Cape Town, South Africa - Thiocy_cont_500_biof (SPAdes) | ecosystem: Engineered > Bioreactor > Thiocyanate-remediating >... | reverse complement strand
ATGAAAGCAATTTGTCAAGCATCAGAAAGAAAGAAGTTAGAGGGTGAGGGTCCAACCCACAACATAATCTGGATTGGTTTCAGGAATTGACGTTTTTGTAGAAATTAATCGAGAAACGTTAATTAAACGGTTTTAATAAAGTCATATACTCTCTCATTTATTCATGGTAGATAAATAATCGAATTCAACTATTTAATGTTAACAAGAATTGATTTTGAAAGGGAAAACGGAAATAAAAAGAATGATATGAAATTGAGGTGGTTCCCACCTTGAATTTTAAGACCCATGAATGATTAAACTTTGTATGTCTTCAATAGTTCAAATTCAGCATTTGATTCTTTTTTGTCGAAATACGAATGAGCACGAATGTATTTTAACATGTATCTCGCTATTTACGGTCACTTATTATATATCGTTGGTTGATATTGTTCGACATGTTTTTATTTTTATATTAAGTCATCTAAAAGAATAAAGAATAAATTTTATTTCTTTACATTTATATACGTATAAATATATTTCGTTAATGATAACAATTTAAAAATAAGGGCCATCATGAATAAATATTACTCAAACGAATAATCATCATGTTTACTGCTCGAGTTTGGGCAATTTTATTTGGAAGAAAAGCATCTACATCTATATCTTACCAAACAAAATAGAAATAACCAAATGGCGATGAAAGCAAAAATATTCAAAATCACTGTCGTTCTTTTTTTTCTTTTTCTCTGAGTCATAAAATGAGAAGGAGCAAAGTTTAACATTTCTACTCTATACTGATTTCATCAGCAAATAAAAAATATATACGGTTAGTATACATTAATGACAAAAAAAACATGAATCTGCGTACAACATGCTTATGGTTATCAAGGACACCTTTTTTTCCTTCATATGATGAAAGTCATGAGACTGATAACATAACAACAACGATAGGTATTCAAGTTTCATACAGTAATGTCAACAGAATTACACACATCTTCATTCAAAAGTAACCTGAAACGCGATTTGGATACATATTTGTAGGTATTGATGTGTCCAAAATGAATGATCGTCAACTTCCTTCTAGTTTGGATAAATATCACGTTAGAATTCGTCCAATCATTGGTAAGTGATTTCTTTCCTTTTCCAATGATACAATACAATCTGACGAAGTGTGCATCGTCAAGGTTTCACTCGGATTCTCTATCAACAACGACTTCTCCAAGCAATTTCTAATGAAATTGACGAATATAATAAACCAATTAATTTGACATATATCACTAAATAAAAAATAATTTTTCTATAAAACCGATTTGACTATGGACACCAAAAAACAATAAACTCTATTAATCATTATTTGTATTATTATGTGAACACAGTTCGTGTAAAAACGAAATACACGGATAAATATGGTCACATAATATTCTAAGTTTTCAAGTCTCTTTGCTCTTACTTCGAATCATTTCATCATTCGCTAGATGATGCAACACACTCGTTCCAAAAAATTAAAAAATAAGCATCCGACCAATTCCTTGACTAACCGTCTAATCATTAGATTTCCATCATCGATTCAATGTCGCCATAAACAACCTCACAGATTGATTATTTTCAGATTTTGTATTTTTCGAAAGCACAATTAACATGCAATGGGCAATCGAACGAAACCAATAGTGTTTCTAACATTGAACACAAATCTCAATCAAACCTTATACACATAGGACTAAAGAATAGCATCATTCAATTCCACATTTTTATTAATACCACGCATCGAAATGAAAACTACGAAAAAAGATAATCGCAAACAGAACTTTTTGCCAATGCACTTCGAACATTTATGAACGATTGTCCTCACATTGACACAAACATTTAACACCTACAATCATCCGTCACTCCACAAACTCCGCAAAAAAAAACAATTCAAGACACTTACAATATAAGTGAACATTTTATAACAACAACATAATCATAAATCCTCTTCAATCTCAGTCCAAACCAACTAATTTATGTATTCTTTACTATTCTGATTCCAATGAATACAACACACCATAATTCTGTCCGGTTTCCGCCTCTGATTTCGAAATAAACAAGCAAAGGTATTGATTGCATGAGTGATGACAATTCAAATGAACACATCTGATAACAATTCTGTTCAGATTGTGGTATTGATTTGAGAATAAACGAGCTACCGTGATGATTGGGTAGATGATGACAACTCAAATGAACACATCTCAGGAGAATTCTGTTCAGTTTGTGGTGCTGATTTGAGAATAAACGAACTAAGCTGATGATTAGGTAGATGATGACAACTCAAATGAACACATCTAACCATAATTCTGTTCAGTTTGTGGTGCTGATTTGAGAATAAACGAGGTAAGCTGATGATTGGGTAGATGATGACAATTCAAATGAACACATCTCAACAGAATTCTGTTCAGTTTGTGGTTCTGATTTGAGAATCAACGAGGTAAGCTGCTGATTGGGTAGATGATGACAACTCAAATGAACACATCTCATGAGAATTCTGTTCAGTTTGTGGTGCTGATTTGAAAATAGACGAACTAAGCTGATGATTTCATGGATGATGACAACTCAAATGAACACATCTCATGAGAATTCTGTTCAGTTTGTGGTGCTGATTTGAAAATACACGAACTAAGCTGATGATTGCATGGATGATGACAACTCAAATGAACACATCTCATAACAATTCTGTTCAGTTTGTGGTTCTGATTTGAGAATCAACGAGGTAAGCTGCTGATTGGGTAGATGATGACAACTCAAATGAACAAGTCTCATCAGAATTCTGTTCAGTTTGTGGTTCTGATTTGAAAATAGACGAGCTAAGTTGATGATTGCATGGATGATGATAACTGAAATGAATACATCTCATCAGAATTCTGTTCAGAGTCTGGTTCTGATTTGAAAATAGACGAACTAAGCTGATGATTGGATAGATGATGACAACTGAAATGAACACATCTCACGAGAATTCAGTTCAGTTTGTTGTGTTGATTTGAAAATAAACGAACTAAGCTGATGATTTCATGGATGATGACAACTCAAATGAACATATCTCAGGAGAATTCTGTTCAGTTTGTGGTGCTGATTTGAGAATAAACGAGGTAAGCTGCTGATTGGATAGATGATGACAACTCAAATGAATACATCTCAACAGAATTCTGTTCAGTTTGTGGTGCTGATTTGAAAATAGACGAACTAAGCTGATGATTTCATGGATGATGACAACTCAAATGAACACATCTCAGTAGAATTGTGTCCAGTGGGTGTTGTGGGTGGTAAAGAAATAATGAAGACCATTTCATGATGGTGATGTTATGAGAAGTGTATAAAATGTACCAGAAATCCTTGCTTATATTTTACTTTAGTGAAGTTAGATGTAGTTCGCGTTGTGATTAGTTTGAAAAATGTCTCTATTGGACTGGTGAAACGGCAACGTGCAGGTGTTGTTTAAATTTGTTAAAATCGATTGGCTCTGGTAATTTACAGTATGAATGAGAATGATATTGTATAGTAGTTTGATGAGGAAGGTTATGTTGGATTTCGTAAATGGTTTTCTATGTCAGTTAGGTTTTGGTGCTTATGTGTATATGTGTGATCATAGAGGATGTAAATGGTGTAGGGAGTGCCATATTCGTTTATGAACGCTGGAAAGATGTGGGATACGTGAAATGTGATGAGTAATACTAGGGAACATTATAGAGGGATGTGATAAATGCCGAATTCATGAAATTGCGACAAGTACATGAAGTTTTTACTGATAACAATGAAATTTTATTGAATGGTATGAAAAATGTACATGCTTTTTGATAGGGGTTTGTTTCGTTACTATGTATGTCTTGGATTAGCATGAGTATAATGTTACATCGAGGAAGGGGATATAATTTTCGTTTATATTGGATAATTTATTCATACAGTTATCATGTTGAACTGGATGAATGCGTTTGATTTGAACTTTAGGTGTTGATATCACGAAATATCGATCTTATTTGTAACCACAGACAGTACACATATTTCAGAAACTTGCGTTCAATGTAAACGATGCAGTAGAGAATCAAATATAAGATGAATTTTAAACAGTGATATTTTCATTGCTAAATTCAATTTCTTAGATTAAAAATGAAAAAGAGTAGAAAGTCTTCACAGTTATTTCAAAATTATATGATTATAGAATAAGTGTTACTGCTGAAAGTATTTCATTCTAGTTTCAGATGATCTTTTGGTAAAAGGTCCTGAATCATATTGAAGGGGTCGGCACATAGATTATAAATGTATCGGAATAGAGTATCATTCGTATAGAATTATTACTCTTTTTCAGTAATCTGAAGCGTTTTTTTGACAGAACAGACGCAGTATCTGATCAGCGATTTGTTTGTACTTCCAATACCAGCATACACGTTGCTGGTAATCGCGTTGAATAACATTTGTCAATAGATATTAGTTACATGTGATACAGTTCTTGAATGTCTATGTACCAACGTATTCATTCGTTAATCTTTTGTAAAAACCATGTTGATATCATCAACTAGCTTAATAGTGAAATGAATGCAATTTTTGGAATATAATAATCATAGGCATATTCAAGTATGAATTCTTTTCTGAAAGGAAATTTGACACAATTTAATTTGTAGTAAATCGCATAGTTGATAGATATCAATAACGACATCGCCCAATCTTTGATTCGTTAATCTCAGTCATTCTTCAATTGATTACCGACTATATACACTACTAATTGCTTATAATGTTACTGCATTGTACTAACATTTCGGACAATACATGTATTTGCCTATCTTATTCTCCTTCGAAAATGCTTAATCAATAATTATCTATTTCAAAAAGAAATCTACTTACTGAACAGTTATAAGCATCATAGTGTTCTTATTTGTAGTTCATTGAAAATAGAAATTGAGACGATGGCCCGATCGTCAAGATGTAACATATGTGAAAATATGCAAGTACCACCTATGTTTGTTCATAAATCTACTTGTCAAGAAATAAATATCGATATGCTGATCGGATACTTGAGAATTATCAAATCATTAAACAATCATGACAAATATTTCATTCATTGATGGTATTCATTTTAGACAAATTTATATTATGTGAGATAATTTTGAAAGACTGCATCAAAATTAAATGGTTTATATCAAGTTTATTTTTTTCAAGTTCTGTCGTTGGAGGTTTTTCTAAACAACAGATAGTTAGTAGAAACTCAAAATAATCAGAATCTTCGCTTGAGGTTAATAACGTGTAAAGTTAAAATGATCAAACTAGGTATTGGTTACTTACCATTTTTCGCAGCCACTTGTACAGCTGCTTTAGGAGTAGTGCTTGTTGATGACGAACTTTCTTGTTTAATTGGTGGCTTTGGTTGTGGTGAAACCTTAATCGGTATTGGTGATGGAAGTGGAGGCGGAGTAATTTCTGGTAGCTTCTTCTTCATTTGAGAAAGGTCAAACGGCTCACTGATGGTTTTAAATGGCGCTGGAATCTCACGTAGTTGGATGATGTGTAAGCCATCGGCTGGACTCAAAACATCGATTACTTTAAGATAGATACCTGGGGGAAGTAGGATTTCATCTTCATTTTCAAAATACGAATGAGCACGAATGTATTTTCCGCCAGTAGTTTGAATGGAAAATATAGTTCGCGCACCTGATTTACCCAAATAATTTGGAGACTCAAGAACACTCATCGAAGCTGTGCACGAACTAAATGCCCACCAAGCGAATTCTCTACCTTTTGGATAATCAGCACTGAGATCTTCACGTACACCACGCCATACGACTGAGTCCTCACTTGGTCTCGATCTGAAATCGAAGTTATTTATGATATATTTTATTATGTGCATCGTTACTTACGGTAGTTTGTGGTATGCAGTGAGAACGAGCTTCAAATATTTGAACCACGGTCTCAATTTATTACGATCAGCAACTCGAAGTGTGTTATTCAATAGCATATACAAACTATTTTCATGCACATTCCATTCGACTGTATACAAATGAATACTAGCAGATTCATCTGATGTAAGTCCGTCGTCAGGACTTATTGAGTTCATTTTGGCTATTGTTATATAATCTTTCAATTGATCATCAAATAAATGTTTGATTGGTTCACAAGCATCGTCGAGTGATTTTACAATTTCTTGTTCATAGCCAGATATCGGCAAAAGCATCTTCTTCGGTTCATCACGTACGCTCGATATATATCGTTGGTTGATATTGTTCGACATGGCCATAAGCTCGAGTGTTCTTTTTTTTTCTTTAGTGTATATAAATTCTCTTATCTTATGTTTATATACAACGAACATACTGTTATCTCTCTTCACCACTTAAGGTAAAGTTTATATTTATTTAGGAAAAAAAACCCATATTAATTGCTAAGTAAAAAATAAAGAACAAAAACAACTAAAGCAACGAATATCGTTATACCAACATAGAGACGAGTACCACCACCTAAAACAAACAGATAAGAAATTTTAAAAAAAAAATAAAATAAAATTCCCATGAAATTACATACTCTTCTTTGTCACTTGTAACTTGTCTTCGTCAACAGTTGTTGTTGTTGTTGTTGTTGACTTCTGATTTCGGATTCGCAAATCAGGATTTTGTACAGTTGCTTTCTGATAATTTTTCAAAACAACTGGTTCTTCATAGAGTTCCGGATACAAACGATTGTCCTCATTCGTATCCGAACTTGATTGATCGGTTTCGTAGCCACCTTCGGTCGATTCATTTGTTAAAACTTCGAGTAATTGTCGTTGATAGATCACTCGAGTATGATCTCAAAAAAGAAAACGATGACAAATTTCAAATGATCGAATAGAACTTACTAGTTACAGGTCCGACTAAGTAACTATAATCGCTTAGAAATTGACGAAGTTCTGAATCACCTAATTGTCCAACGTGAATATTTTTTTCTTCTAAAACCTAAAACACAAATATTAAAAAAAAACCCATGTTTTTATCAGTTATTTACTGTCGAGTGGAGTCGAAGTACATTTGTTAATGTTTCTTTCGAGGCGAACGGTCCGAGTTTATAGCCGAGTTCACTTAATTCTTCACTTAGTTGCACCTTATTCGACATGGTTATTAAAGTAGACTGTTGCTCAAGTTCATACCTCAATTTTATGAGTCATACTCAATCAGTATTGACGAATTAGAAATTTTTTTTTAAATCAAAATCAATTGTTTTCAATTTTTAATTTTCAATTCGAATATTTTTTGTTATGAAATTCGATTTTTTTATTATTAAAACTAGCGCCCTCTAACGTTGCTAAGAAACCATTGGTTCATCTCACATATCCAAATCTCAGTTGTCAAGAAAATTCATTGCAATCATGCTTGATTTTACCAATCTATCTCCTCGTCAATTTCGTTCATGGATTAATTTCGTATGTTTTCTCGTTTATTTTCCATCTATCAACTGAATTCACGTCTTTTTCAGCTCTATTTTCTGCTCGTTGCTGTCACATGGATCTTAGTTATTCTGGCTGGCATTGTTCAAGCACAACGATCGTATCATGAACTTGATTAAATAAATCTCTCTTTCTTTTTTCTTGTTTCAATAAAAAGTTTTCTCATTAATAATATTTGTGTGTTTGTAGATGTCTAAACGACGACAAAAACGAGCTCAACTACGTGCTCTCGAATGTCTTGCTTATTCATCCACATTGGCCTATCTACGAACACAAAACGATTTCGATAAAGACACGAAATCAATTGTCGAACATCTTCGACCACTTTTACATATTTCTTCTCATCGACATCTAGCTGAATTGAAACGTATTCTTGCCGATGAAGAATTAGAACGTTTAAGTGCAATGAAACATTTCGGTGATAATAATTTCAAACAGCAATGGATCGAATGCGAAGAAAAAGAAGATGAAGATTTGAAATTCAATCGAAAGAAAACAAAAACAAATTGAAGGAAAAATATTTTTGTTGTTGTTGTTGTCATTGTTATTATTTTTTGTTGTAAATAAAAACAAAATTCAATATCAATCGTATTGTTCTAGATAAGATGACCAATGAAAATAGTAAAATTGCAACTAGCAAACCTCGACCATGGATTCAGACGGGTCGTTATGAATTCGAAACTGTCTGTCGATCGACCTTGTGTCCCAAAGAATGGCTTCAATCGGATAAAATCTATGTTTGTGAAATATGTTTGAAAACAACCATGCAATCGATGTCAGCACAACGTCATCAACTAAAATGTACACAAACTCATCCACCAGGTTGTCTAATTTACAAACAAAACGATGTGTTGATCTACGAAGTACTCGGCTGGAAAGCTCAAACATATTGTGAAGATTTATGTTTACTTGCAACATTATTTATTGAGAGTAAAGTTGAAATTAAAAATGTCTATCGATTTCGATTCTATGTATTAACTGTACTGCATGAAAATAATCAAGAACATTTCGCAGGCTTCTTTTCTAAATTACAATTTCAAGAGAAATTAAATCTTTCGTGTTTATTAATTTTACCACCGTATAGAAATCGAGGTTTTGGCAGTTTATTAATACATCTGAGTAAGAATCAACAACAACAAAAAGACGATTAAGAATGAAAAGATTCTTTTCGAATTAAGGTTATGCACTTAGTCATTTGGCAAATATTCATACAGGCACACCTGAAAGACCTCTGTCAACACAAGGTTTTATGTGTTATCGAAAATTTTGGAAATCGAAAATATTCGATTATCTTCTAACAAAAAAAAACGAAGAACAAATTACAATCAATGGTTTGAGTTCTTCGAAAAATTGTATCGATATTTTCCTTTTCTTCTCAAAGATATTAGTAAAGCAACAGCAATATCAACATGTGATATCATCGAAACTCTTGCATCATTGAACATGATTCGAATGTTAGAAAAAGATAAATTGATCATCTATCGTTCTCAAGTAATTAAATGATAATTTTCGATCAAGATCGTATTGATTTTAAATTTTTGAATAGGAATTATTGGATGAATATGAACAAAAATCGAAAGAAAACAATCCTCATTCAGATGTTGTTCATTTCAATATGAAATATTTGAAAGTCAAATCAAATCCAGTGATATTACCATTCGAAAATCGTGCAAAGAAAATGAAATTCGATCATAATGAAACAGCATTAACATTTTTGAACTACTACCCATCATCATCAACAGTCGAATCAATTGATTGATCGATCTCACTTTAGAATAGAATCTGTGTATATACGATACATGTTTATTTGATTGAAAATAAAGATTTGAAAGAAAAAAAACAATTCATATAGAATATATTTCATAGTTCGCCGGTCGGTATGAAAATACATGCAATAACAAATAAGGATAGATTCTCGCCCTCAACACCTTATTTATCTCTATGTCGTTGACATATTCTTCTATCACATTATAGTTTGTTTTTCTCATTGAAAGTATGCTACTTCCTCGATATTCAGTAAGACAGTTTCTCTATGGATTTATTTTATGAATAATTCTGATTTTTTTTTCAAATTAGTTGGTTCTATTTAGTTTATTTTTAATCAACAATAAGAATGTTTGCAATGGCATGGAGACTTCCACCGAATCTATTTTTGATGTAGCTGCTCGTCATATTCAACAATTGAAAGAAGAATATAACAGAGATCGAGAACAATTAAAAATTGATAAAGAAAATCTGAAATATGAAAAAGAACTTTCTGAACCGGTGTATGAAACTGATGTCATTCATTTAAATATTGGTGGTGAAGTTATTGCTACCACTCGACAAACTTTGACATCACATTCAAAATCTTTACTTTCGATTCTATTTAATGGTCGATGGGAACGTCGATTACCTTGCGATAATGATGGAAATATTTATTTGGATTTTAATCAAGATCTTTTTCGACATCTACTTGATCAATTACAATTATCTCCTACCGATAGCATTTCATATCCATCTGATCCTTCACTTGTTCGACCGTTTGAAAAGATGTTGAAGAAATTACAATTACAGTTATCATTATCACCCTCAAATATCATTACGATCAATATCGATGGACAAATCATGACAAGTAAAATATTCAATCCAACTACTGAAAATATTACTGAATCTTTTCGTAATTCGAAACTATCCGAGAAAAGTGATATTTTCATTGATTATCAGCCAAGGTTCTTTCGAAATCTCATTAAACTTCGAAGACAAAATAAATCATTGAAATTTGAATGTCAAAAGATTTTGTTTATGAAAGAAAGAACATTTCATATGAAACGAACATTCAAGAATTGGGAAAATATTTGCTGTAAGTAAATTCGAATTGAAGTGATTTTTTAACTTTTCTGTCAGTCAAACAGGGATATATCTCCATTCATGCCAAATGGAATCCGAACGGGATTACAGTTGCTGGAGGACATGGAGAGGGTCAAGCATTAAATCAGCTCAAACAACCTCATGGGATCAAGATTGACGCCAGTGATGGAACCATTGTTCTTGTTGAGTTCGGAAATAATCGGATTGTTGAATGGAAAAAGGGTGCAACGACAGGTCGAATTGTAATTTGTGGAAATAGTCAATTGGACCATCCGCATGATTTAATCATAGATTATTTCACCAATGAATTTGTTATTGCAGACAACGGTAACAAAAGAGTTGTTCGATGTTCACGTCAAAGTGGAACCAATAATCAAACGACGATTTCAAATATTGTCGTTGTTGGTTTAGCTATGAAAAAATATGGTGATCTTTATGTCGTTGATAATGCGAAAGATGAAGTGAGACGATGGAAAACAGGAGATAAAGAGGGAACGTTAGTTGCAGGTGGAAATGGAAGAGGTGCTCATCTTAATCAGTTATCTGCACCTCGTTATGTTTTCGTTGATGAAAATGAATCTGTTTATGTGTCTGAATGGGGTAATAGTCGCGTGACGAAATGGATAAAAGGTGTGAAAGAAGGAATTATTGTTGCTGGTAATCATGGTCAAGGAAGCAGTCTTAAGCAATTGCACTATCCTAATGAAATCTTTGTAGATGAAATGGAGACTGTTTATATTGCTGATACCGAAAATCATCGAATAATGCGTTGGGTGAAAGGATCAACACAAGGTGAAGTTGTGGTAGGTGGAAATGGTGAAGGCAGTCAGCCGAATCAATTGCACTATCCTATCAATCTCGTTTTCGATGAAGAAAACAATTTTTATGTTGTCGATACTAACAATCATCGTGTTCAAAAATTTTCTTTCGATGAAAAGATTTAAGTTACGTGCATTTCGTGATTTTAATGAAATAAACAGAAAAAAAACAAGAGAAAAGAAATGATCTCTTATCTCTTTCTTATCTGTACTCTGTTTGAATAAAAATTCATCAAATGAAGAAAAAAACTCAAAAGTTTATCGTTCTTTTTTGTTTTCTCTTCGTCAATGGATGTTGACAAACTTGCTTTTTGGACACTTTCAATTCCTCTTGGTCTGCTAGAAGTATGGAGATCGTACACGAGATATTCATCGACTACGAAAGATCGCCGAACGTTGACTTTCATTTGGTTAGTTATTCCCGGTTCGACTGCATTAACAATGCGTCTCATACGAGCAGGTTACGGCATGAAAATTCTTGAGAATTCATGGCCTAAATTTGCTCTTTGGCTACCGATGTGTTCGGTTATTTGCGTGTTAGGATGTATTCTACGTACTCAATCGATCAATCAACTCGGACAATGGTTTACAACTTCGATTTGTACGAATGAAAACCAGAAAATCATCGATTCAGGTTGGTACAGTCGAATGCGACATCCCGCCTATGCTGGTACTTTGTTGAGTTTCGTTGGCGTAACTTTAGCATTGAATAATTGGTTAGGTTTAATCGGAATTCTTCTACCGGTTTTCGGTGTATTTCGATATCGAACATTTGTTGAAGAGAAAGAATTAGAAAAACATTTCGGTGAACAATATCGAATTTATAAAAAAAAAGTGACTAAATGCTTTTATTTTATCTAAATAAAAACAAAAGATTATTGTGTATATTCACCTGAAGTCGGTTCTAAACACACGGATAATGTGTATAGGTATTGCACTGTCATACTAATTTACTCAGCACGTCGTCATCATATAGAACCGTATATGCCTTTTTTTCTCAAGCCCTGGAAGCACGTTTATTGACTAAAGAAGAACGTGATAGAAATTGTTGCAAAGATCATATTAATGAAAAATATATTCTTATATAAGATCATGTATGCAAGTTGGCTAGTTGTTTTTATCTTGATTATTCGAAATAATTTGGGCACGACAGAAATCAATCAACTTAAACTTTGTACATGTGCATCATGGAACACAAGCAATCTCGAACATGACATGAACATCAATAATTCATGCATCGAAGTTTTTATTGATAAAAATAGTAATCTATACTGTTCGTTAACAAATGAACATCGAGTTTCGAAAGTTCAATTCAATTCGACATTATTAACAGTTCAATCAACCATAGTAGCTGGTACAGGCTGTCCTGGACCTATATCGAATATGCTCCATCATCCACATGGTATTTTTATTGATATGCATTTAAATTTGTATGTAGCTGATACTGATAATAATCGCATTCAAATGTTTCCAGTCAATGAATTCAATGCAATTACCGTAGCAGGATTTGGTTCCGATGCCGAGTTTCTACTGAATAGACCTACAGCTATTGTCGTTGATATCGATAGCAGTTTGTTCATAGTTGAAAATTTGAATCACCGAATTGTTCGTTCAACACCATTCGGATTTCAATGTATTGTTGGCTGTTTAAAAAGTCATAATCAATTGCAATATCCACGAACGATGCACTTTGATGCACAAGGAAATATACTTGTTACCGATATGAATAATAGTAGATCGCAGAAATTTATCTTAGCTAAAAACTCATGCATTTCGACGATTGAAAATAGTTCCTGGATTAAGATTAGTGGTGGTGGTTATATTATCAATGGTGGTATTGGAGGAGCAGGTCAACTTTGGGTTGTTAGCAAGCCGAATAGAATTTGGTACAGGGTTCATCTAAAGGCGCGATGGTTGCGAATTAGTGGAAGTCTAACCTATATTTCAGTTGGCGCTGCTGGTCATGTATTCGGTGTAGATATGTATGATCAAATTTTTTATCGATCGAATGCATCGAATAGCAATCCAAAAGGATACGATTGGATACAAATCGATGGAAAAGCTATACAAGTAGCTGTAACTAGTACTGGAGGTATTTGGGCTATAACTCGATTACATGATATATTTTATCGAACTGGAATCAATGGAAATTGGGAATTAATCGATGGTAATTTGAAATATATTTCAGTCGGTGTCAATGGTGAAGTATGGGGAGTTGATAGCGACCATGAGGTCTACTATCGCCAAGGTAGTTCTAATGCGAAACCAAAAGGAGATCGCTGGCAAATAATTCAAGGTCGTGGAACATGCATAACAGTAGGTGGTCATGGTCAAATATGGATTGCAAATATTGCTAATGACATTTGGTTCAAGAAAACTATCGATGTTGACTGGATAATGATTAACGGAAATTTAAGTTTTATCACTGTCGCGCCAAATAGTTTATTATTAGGAGTCGACATAGACGGTTATATATTTAATAGACGAAACACAATTATTTGTTAAAGACGTTCTACAAATGTTTTGCTTGAAATCGAAAACAATCGCTTGATTAGTTTTTTGTAAGACACATCGAGAGAATGATGTTATAATCTCATTATACCGAATATCCAACCCCAAAGACGATAAACATTATACATTTGTAATTGTTAAAGTATATGCAACATTAGGGAATAGGAAGTATTCTCTTCTCAATATACGATCGATACAATTTTTTTTCTACCCAATGTTTGTAATCTTTCCTATTACAGTCTAATATGCAAATCATATGTACATATGAAGTGGCTAACTACGATGAAGAAACCTCACTAAAGAAGAGACACATACAATCTTTTCTTTTGATTGATTGTAAAAAGAAATACATATCATGAAACGATTGCATGCTTCAAAACATCGTTCCAAACGAATTATACATATTTCTGTTCGAGGATCAAGTAGCGTTCCATCAACAAAAAGAAATCAAACCTCAATTAGTTCTCATCGTAGAACTAAACTTAGTCAAGCTCAAAGTTCCCACTTGACATTCAAATAATTTTATTTTATGTTTGATATAGGTAAAAGATACTTGGGCTAATCCAAACGATTATACAATAAAACACGAGCCAAATAACATAAAGAAAAAGAAAAAGTTTGTTTTTATTATGATGATTATTTGCGTTTGAAACCAAAGCTATGGTTTATGGATTTAGATGTATACGTGAACGCAATATACTGATATTTGCAATTATTTCATTAATATTAATTGCATTGCTTGTCATGCTCTTGATTTTCTTGCTTCCAAAATCTAAATTTAAAACTAGTGAGTTAAACAAGTGGTCATAGTTTTGATAATTGATCTAGAATATTTAGATACCTTACCTGTTCTTCGTTGGAATAGAACCGGTGTGACTGTAGCAGGTGTGACAGGTCAAGTTGGAAATGCTTCGAATCAACTAAATAATCCGCTCGGATTATATGTAGATTGGGCGAATACTCTGTACATTGCAGATGACGCGAATAATCGAATTCAGAAATATCTGAAAGATGCAACATTTGGTGAAACAGTAGCAGGTGATTCTACTGGAATAGGAGGTCCGGGATCTTATCTCTTAAATCATCCTAGCAACCTGGCAGTCGACTTAAATGGAAATATGTATGTGTGCGATAGATGGAACCACAGAATTCAATTGTGGAAACGAGGTGCATCGAATGGAACAACTCTAACAGGCATAACAGATTTTAACTTTCACAAGATTCTATTTGAATACCTGTAATTTATTTAACTGTAGGTACAATTGGTACTGCACTAGATCAACTTAATCTTCCATATGGAATTGCTTATGATCCTGTCAAGAATGACATTTATGTGGCTGATACCAATAATAGCCGCGTTATTTATTTTCCTGTTGGTGTCAGAAATGGTACTATTATTGCAGGAAATAATACGGCAGGTGTAACTTCTACTCAATTGAGCTTTCCTAGGAGTGTATATTTCGATAGTATATCAAATAGTATTATTATTGCTAATTCGGCTAGCCGTAATGTAGTACGATGGTCAATAGGTGCTTCTAATTGGACACTACTGGCGGGTGATTTCGGCGGAGCAGGTGGTACTGCTTCAAACAGATTTGCATATCCATCAGATGTAATCTTAGATCCAATGGGTAATATGTATGTTGCCGATCGTTCAAATCATCGAGTCCAATTCTTCATCAGCGGAGAAATGAATGGCTCAACTATAGCTGGATTCACTGGTGTAAATGGTAGCAATGCATCTTTGTTTAGTTTTCCAACTGGAATAGCACTGGACAATCAATTTAATTTATATGTTAGCGATTATTCGAACCATCGAATACAAAAATTTCTACGTTATTAATTCTACTGGTTCCCTTATACATAGTTTTTTTGTAATTTGCGCAAAAAATTACTAGATGTTCTTGCATAGTGAATAAATATCTTAAAATGTATATCACACATTTAAATGTTTGCAGAGTTGATAAATATCAAAAAAGTTTCCCATGTAAATGTTTATTCAAATGAAAGTAAAAGATAATTTATCACGAGCTTACTGCAGGGTTTCGTGTATATAAGAACAACTGAGAAGCAAGACTTTTATGAAACAATGTCGAGATTATACGAAAGATTGCAGGTTGGTTTTGTTATTTAGTACTTGCAGATGAATTTTTCAAAATTTATATAAAATTATGTTTTGTTTATTCTCTCATAGAAACAGCTCATAAGTAACTATGAAAATAGATCAATGAAGGCAATAACAAAGCAGATGCCTCAAGATAAGCTATTCATCATTCGAGGCAAAGATCAAGGTTGTCCTGCATGGCATTATATTTTAGTTCCAGGAAATAAGATCAATGAACTTAAAAATCATACTGCGGGTGCAACAATTGACATCACACGATTTGGTCGCTTGATTGTGTATAATGATGAAGGCAGGCATAACAAACAAACCTCCGGTTGGGGAAAAGATCCACCCAAAAAACTTAGCAAATGGCTCGAAACTCGGTTTGGTACATAAAAACTAGTTTCTATTTGCTTTATTTTCATCTATTTCTTCATAGGTTCGAATTATTTTGATGATATTGGCGAATTTCCTTTATCTTCAAATGATGATATTCGACTTTGTATAATGCAGCGTGCAATTCCAACACAAAGGGTTGGTATTTTTAATTGGTGCCATCGGCAAGAGCAAACAGTTCATTGGTCACTGGATAACACGCTGGAATCAAGTCTAGCTTATCGTGCAGGAATTAAAGACAATGATGTACTTATTGCATTGAATGGTATAAATCTAGAAAATTATACGTTTGATGGATATTCGGCGCGTTTTGACAGTGCACGAGACTTACCCGTTGAAGTGCTTGTTTGCGATTGGTCAACTTATCTGAATTATAAGAATAGAAAACAGACAATTCATTGTAATTTACCAACTGTTCAACATCTAAAACCTGTCTTTGCAACGACAAGTAAATGTTTAAGATTTTACTTTTTCATTCAAATCATTTCTTCATTTTGTAGGAACGGATTCGCATACAAATGAAAAAGAAATTACTTTTGATGAAAATATATTCTGTACCGTTCGGATAAAAGATGATAATACAATCGCCATTATTCCACAGTCAGCAGTGTTCAAATCACCTGAATTCACTCGAGTCAATGATATATGTTTTGTCGAAATCAATGGCAAATATAAAAAAGTAAAAATTCTTTGCATTGGTTCATACAACGATTGTGAGCAGTTTAATGGTAAATTTTTTCAAATTATAATCTCTACTTTAATAAATGAGTTGTTCAGTAGATACAAAGAGCCAATTAACTCAGTTTGAACAATTGCCAAATGAATTAATGCTTGATATATTTTCTCGAATTCAAATAGAATATTTGCACGATGCTTTTTGGGGACTTAACTTACGATTCAATGTTCTCTTTCAATCTACTAAAACGTTATCTTTTAAGTTTCATGATTATATTAAAGATCAACGAATCAAATTATACGGATCATTTGTTAATGAATTAGTTATTGATACATTTAAAAGTTGTGATCTTCAGCTATTCCCAAATGTGAAAAAACTAACTATACTTAATACAGACTCAAATGACTTAAATAAAATAAATCCAGAGATCCTTCCGTCCTTAACCCATCTAACAATTTCTTTGGGATCAACATTTACGGCTCCAACACAATTAATTGAAGACATATTTTCTAACAAATTTCCATCGATTGAGTATGCAAATCTTGGTCAACTGGCTAGATACGATAGTTACTTGTGGTTGATAGTTCCGTCACTACGTTTTATTTCAGTTGGATTGACACGTGTGCATGTTATGAGTGATATTCTAATGACATGTCCCAATCTCAATCATCTCCAATTGCATATCTTAGAGATCACTCAAACTGATTCGATTCCTACCTCGCCAATTACTTATCCTCTACGACGATTGACTATATGGAGTGATACTCGTCAACTAACTTTAAATACTATAAATTCTTATCTTTCTATTGTGCCTAATGTGCAACATCTATATTTACAAACAGTATACAAAGCGTCATTGGTCAAGTTGGCTGACAATCTTATTCACAAACTCAAAGATTTATCGCGTTTCGATTGTCACATCAAAATAAATACTTTCATCGGTGATACAGATGATATTTTAAACAGTTTATCACAAGTTCATACATGTTTTACTCGTATAAAATGTATCGAACAAGACGAAGAAGAAAAACAGTATAGGTTTTTTTTTGTACAGATTAATTTATTTCGGGATAAAAATAAACCAAGATTAATATTGATTAAGATCTGATTCATCAACAATATACGTATGCAATAGATCTTGATGTTGTCTTGAGAATAGTTTGTTTCGTGCTACAATATTCACAATATTGACCATAAAAACTATCACCGAGACATTCGCATGTAAAATTCTGAAATATCGGTCGACAAATACCATTATTTTCACAAATCACATTATCACAATAATTTATCATTGTTTGACAATATTGACCTGACCATCCTGGTTAACATAAACATTGAAATGCTGTATTGGATATTTCATTGCATACTCTTATGAGAGAACCGATTTATCAACATCAACAATAACAATTTTCTTTTACCATTATTCCAACATTTCGTTGGTGTACAAATTTGACGGTCATATTGACATCGTGTACCGTTGAAACCATATATACAAATACAGTTATAGTCAGACATATTAGCAGAAGTAACGTAACAAATTCCTTGATTTTGGCATGGATATAATAGATTGCAAACATTGTCTTGAATAGTAACAATCGATGTTGATGTGACTGGATATTCGGTTGTAGTTTCATCTAGTAAATAGACATTCCTAGAATTATTTTATCGACTACATTTGTCTACTTGCCGCATAAGTCTGTTAATAATTGAAACTTTTGAAGCCGACCATTGCCTTGATCCGTAACAAATAAATTACTATAACTATCAAAAGCAATATTTCTCGCACCGTCTAATTTATTAGCCGTTGAACCAGATGAACCAGAACATCCAACAATGCATCGCGACCCAAATGGTCCCGAGCTAATAACGCGATGATTATTGAGATCCGCAATATACAAATATTTATTACTATCCATTACAACACCGATTGGGTCATTCAATTGAAGGGTTATATTTATTGTTATTGCATTTGATTGTCCTAATCGAAATCGTTGAACTCGATTGTTTCCATAGTCTGCACCATATAAATCAAAGTTAGTATCAACAGCTATTCCATGAGGTCGGTTAAGCATATTTATGCTACTTCCACCACACATTGTGCCTGCAAATACTGTCAATGTATTCGAAGAACTAGCTAATGATCTTGACAGAACATGATGTTGATCACGTATCGAAAAATACAGTGTATTATTAATATCGATGAATAAACTGAAGGAATAACTACTCATGTATACAGCAACATCGCTATTATTAGTATTCGAATTCCATCGAGTGATTTGAGGAGATGGATGTGTTTTACTGGTTATATACATATCATTGTTACTGGCAACAAAGATAGCATGATACCCCGACGAGCCAGTATTGATGATTGTTGTTGAATTAACACTTTCATTTGACCAAATTTTAATCGAATTAGTATTTCGGCCAGGCACATAAATCGTATTATGTTGGTTGATAAAAATACCATAAGGACTTAAACCAATTGTATTATTATCAGCAAAGGTAATTCCATTTGAATTCCAAACAGTCAATGGATCAAGTTTTGGTTGATTGTATGAGATATTATTCGAAGCATTAACTATTACTACTAATTGTAACAATGAGTTACTTGTGTTTACAGTTGATGCTATTGTTTCGTCTAAAGAAATCATTTTTGAAATATGTGTACTTAGATTTTAACAATGAAACATACTGCAAGAATTTGTTGATAAAAAAACTTTTGTATTCGCTGATTGCCTCGATCTACAATAAATATATTACCAAATGAGTCGAAAGCTATTGATCGCGGAGTAACTAATTGATCTGATGATGTACCTCCTCCATCACATCCAAGAATACATCGAAAACCAAATGGTCCGTTTGTAAGAATATGATTAGAGAAATAATCGGCAATAAAAAGATATTTATTAGCATCTAAAGTAACTGCTACTGGAGTATTTAATGAAATTGTTGGAATGGATGACGTATTTCCTGCAACTGTTATTGCATTTAATTGACCCGATCCAAACAGCTGAATTCTATTGTTGCTAGAATCTGCAACATATAAATCAAGATTCGTATCAACAAATATACCATTAGGACCATGTAACATGTATGACGTTGAACCAGCTAAACCAATACCAGCAACTATTTCAATGGGATCTGAGTCATTATTCAAAGATTTTCTAGTGACTTGTGCGACTTCGTTCATTGAACAATAAATATTATTTTGAATATCGACGAAAATATCAAAGCATCTAGTACATGTATTCCATTAATTGAATTCCATAAGTAATCATAATAAATCTCATATGTTTCAGTAATGAAGAAAGTTCTTGTATCATTTGAGGAAAGCGAGATATTTCTTGCTGGTGTTGAGTCCGTGTCAGTCCACATAATTAAGCTCAGAGTATTTCTATTAGGAACATAAACAGTGTTATTTGTTGTAATGAATACTTTCCAAGGATATGAACCAATTATAGTCCTATTAGCAATTGTGGTTGTATGACAAGCCTAAATAGCATGAAACTGTAGTAGCAAACATCAGAATCAGCCATATCTTGACATGATTGATGGTGAACATTATTGTGTGTGTGTTGAAGAAAACAATAATGACCTTTTTATCGATATGTTTTCTGTCTGAACTATCGTGTATTTAATATGATGAAGAAAAACTTTCGGCATTTGATTGAAAACAAAGACCGTTTATTTAAGTATAATTCGGAAAAGCCTTTTATGTATACCCAACATCATCGATCTCAATTACGGACAAAGAAAAACATATAGCGTCAATATGGTCGTTATGAACATTTATTTTTCTTCTTGATTTGATTGAAATGCAGATTGTGGATTACACAATTCGAGAACATGATAAAATAAAAGATTCAAATCCTTGAGGGATAAATTGATTGAGACTTTATGAGACTCATTCTTGATTTTTGATTTGATCATCTTCGAGTTGATAAAACCAGCTACACGATTCATGACAATATCAATTTCACTTATAATTCGCGAAGTGTACGTTTTAATTGAATTAGTTGGTTCGTTTTTATTATGAACTTAGTTTGAAAGGTCTTCGAAGAACTTTTTGATATTGCTCAATCGTCTTTCCAAATTCTTTTTTGTACAATTTCGATGGCATAACAAAAACAAGAAAACTCATCATTGATGGTACGAATGAAATAAAATATCCTGCGAGATACAACCAAATATCATCATCGGATTCCATACATTTCGATATGTAAGTTAAAATTAAACGTGGTACTGCAAGTAAAATTAAAACAAGAGGAGCAATCAATAGATGTTTATGTCGATAAATTTGATCACGAAATACTTCTTTATATGTACGATTACGACGAATTTTTAATTCTTGATGAGTCTTCTTTAGAATTAATATGATTGATGATATAATATTAATAAAAAAAGGACCAAAGAAATGTATCGTATGAATAATATAATCGTAAGTTCGTAAACTTGCTTCATATCGAACTATACACCATTTTCTATCTTTTTGATTATCGTCATCTTCGTTTTCTTCATCAGCTATATCTCGATGAATAGGATCATGAATAGAAGTACCAATAATAATTAAATAAAGAAAAATAAGAATGAATTTAGCTACTTCTCTCGTTTGTTTTTTATCGAAACGAGCACCTTGAATAGCGGTTATGACTCGTTCAACAGCGATGCAAGTGTTTAACCATTGATCCATTTGTAAACAAATTCGAAGTAGAAAATCAATTGAATGACATTGAATATGAAGGAATTTGTCATTTGTAATTATTTCCATTTGAGTGAGAAGAAGAAGAGAGAATTTCAATGCAAAGGAAATCATCAAAAATAGACTATTAATCGATATTCCTAATAAATATAAGCCACAACCAACTTCTTGAACAGATTTATTTTTAAATGTAATTAACGAAAGAATACTATTGATCATACCAAGAGTGAATAAGATGACTACTAATGCTAAACTTATTTTGATGATGGGTGGTTGTTGAGACAGGTTTTTGTTAGGTTGAATAGAATAGCCTAAGAGAGCATCAAGTGAGTAACCAAAACCATCTATACTGAATTGACAAAGTTGACCAGAATAGCATGTTTGACAAAAACATGTTGTTTGCGTTGGACAAGTTGGATGATTTTGTAAACATCGACCACTATTTTCACATCTACTTCGACCTGAACAATCATAAGTTAAATTGTGTTGAAATTGAAAACAATTTGCTAAACGTTTGTCAAAAAAATCATAACATAAGCAAAAGTGCTTCTCATCATGGAAACATTTGAGATTCAATGATTGATTTTGACAAGGTAAATGATAATATTTAATTCGACGAATTAAATTCCATTGAAGAAATGTTTGATTGAATATTTCACTGATATGGAGACAACGATCAGATGTTTGGATAGTTCTATTGATTAGTTTCGTTTGATTATTACTGTTATTGATGACAGCTAAGTAATAATGTTTATTTACATTTAACAACTCAATAAAAACAAGATGAAATGATTGTGACCAATAGATAATCACAGACTTTTGTTGATAATTAATTGTTTGAAAAGTAGCTGATCTGATAATATTATTATAATTTGTAGCTGCACTATGAAAATGTTTAATCTCGATAAAGTGAATAATTATTGATTGATCGAGCTTAATATTTTCATCAAATGTAAAAGTAAGTCGACTATCAATAATTTCACATAAGTGACCACTGAAACCTTTTTTACAACGACAAAATAAATGTTCATTTGAATTCAAATAATCTTCTGTCAATATGGATTCGCCTCCATTTTTACATAATGACTTGTTGTGTATTGCCCAAGTTGTTGTATTAATTAGACAATGAGTACCAAATGTATTCTTTGAACAAACACATATCGATCGATTATTTGATAAGCTAATTCCTAAACAAGTCGAGTTCAAAGAACATTCGCAAACATATCGGATTGAACAATATTTTCCTGTCCATCCTTTTTCACATTGACAAAACATTTGATTATTTGTATTATTCCAATATCGAATACATTGACCATGTTGACATTGAAGTTCTTGACAATTCGGATTTGGATTCTTAGATGGAGGTATTGGAATGAAAAGACCGAGACGATTAACAGGTAAAAATGAGAATTGAATTGGAAATAGAAGACTTGCACGATATTTGAGTGAAAGTGTTTCAAAGATATCAACATGAATTTGATATTGTTTTGTGAGATTTTTTGATCGATCTCCATAGATTAAGGTTAATTGAAATATCTGCTGACAATATTTAATTGATGAATAAGTTAATTGTTCATATGAATGAATGATCCGTTGATCCGTATTATCGATAAGTAAAAAGTATATTGTAAATAATGTTTGTAAAGAATCAGATAATGTTTGAAATTGGATAAAAAGATTCACACGTTGATTTTGATATTGACACTGTAAACCATAATAATATGGTGGACAAAGACATGATGAAATAAATGAATTTGTTTTTTCATTTAACCAAATGCGAATATCGACTCCTTGATAACAGTGATTGTGATGTTGATTTTCCAGTTTTGTGATAGTTGAACTTAATAAAACTGGCGGGTTTTGACTATTGTTTTGCTCAAGTCGAAACATATCGAATGAATCTGTTATAGTCGTGGATGTATAAGCACACAAAAATTTCTCAACACTCGAAGCTATGCCATAGTTATTGAAGTTATAGCAAATGCTATCATCATTGTGAACTCTTTGTGTTTTACAAAATTGTTCATCATCTCCACGTTCACAATCTGAATAATTATTACATAAAACTTCATTGGATAATAATAAACTTGAGTTTTGATTTCTACAATAGAAAGTTGGTTTGTAATGCGTATTGTTATAAATATTTCTCATTTGTTCATGTAAAAGACTTTCATCTGTTGCACCCAAACAATCAATCTTTCCATCATTGACTTTTTCTAATGATAAACATATAAATTGATTTGTTTCTGGTGATACACATGTATGAAAATATCTTGAACAATTTGCAGGATTAAGACTATAAATATTGTTTCGACAGCCAGTTTCATCTTGTCCATTTAAACAATTCCATCCATTTTGACAATGTGTATAAAGATTGTCACATTCCCATTGTTGACATTCAGTTTCATCTGTATGATTTTTTCCATCGATAATTATTGGTAATAGATCAACAATTCGATCACAAATATATTGAAATAAATTTGTATTTTTGATATATTCTATCATGTCTTTATTACGATTATACATTGTTCGTCCAATTTCTATTCTTTGCTTTAGCCAATATTTTATCTGATGTTGAATAATATTTGAATTATAAATCAAAGTTTGATTTTCATCATCTATATATGGACAATCATAAATTTCATCTAATAATCGATGAACAGAAATACATTTCGATGAATGAATACATTGATACATTTGAGGTTGTTGACAGATATCTGATGTATAATTCCAAGTTAAATGATATCGTCGAAGTATGATATGCAATTTCTTGAGAACCTCGTCGTATAATGATTTCACTCCATGATCAGAATTGAGAAATATTTTTGAATAAATACATGTGAAATTATTCATTTTAAAACTTAAATATTGTTGAAAATAATTATTATAAATATTTGTTGTATAGCAAATATACGGTGATGTTTGACGAGAATCAGTATTATTCATAATTTCATGTTTTACATAAACAAAATAAATATTTTCAAATAAAATTGGATTTTGTGGAAAGAAGATATATTCATGATAAGTTCGATTGATTATTTCAATGCAATCATTTTGATCACAAAATCTTCGACAAATTTTATACTCTTCAAGTGTCAAATTGAGGTAACATGTTAGTGACAGCCAACTATCACTTGATAGAGAGTTATTGTCATTGATATACATCGTCATAAATGCGTAATACTGACGATTAGTTGAACAAGAACTTGTTAGGGGTGAATATGGGCATATAAGATCATCACATCTATCGAATGAATGATACCTTAAATGACATACATCAAAGTTCTTTGGTTTATTATGAGCAATAACCTCATGATAAGAACAATCACTGAGTAATGTATCATATTCATTAAATAATATCGATATACATTCACCATTTGAGCATCGATATTCGTTTTGATTGCATTGACTGATTTCTAATTGCCAACAATCTTTTTCATCGATTCCATCATTTAAACAATCGATATGGCCATCACAAATCTCAGTCCAATCTAAACATGTATATGAATTACTTCGATAACATTCTAAATGATCATAACAAGTCATTAGAGAAGGTCGGCCATCAATGGCACGTCCTCTAAAACCTGTCTCAATATTTTTATGAAGAGATAATAGTTGGGGATCATAAAACATAAGCTGATACTGACATCGAGGACCGAATCTTGGTAAAATACATTTGTAAAATATTTTTTTAGCTAAATTTGTATTATTTGTATTTAAATAGAGTTGATATTGTTCAATGATATCAATTGGTGTTGACCACAAGTATAAATGTTCAGAAGTTAGATTTTGTTTTTTTAATTGTTGAAAAGTGTACGTTTTAATCGAATTACTTGGTTCGATTTTAAGTGTTGATGATAAATCACTTAAACAAAAAGACAATTTTTGTAACATCTTATGGGTCAATGTTTTGAAAAATAGACGTAAACAGTTGTTTTGTGTAAGATTCGAGTCGCCTGTATAATACATATTAACTTGAAATTCTCCATTGATCGAATATAGAAATGTTAAAGAAATGAGAAGTTTCCAACAGAACATTTTTCTTCAAATGAATTTAACTTTGTGATTTTGTGAACAGATGTATATCTTTGTTCATATACTTTCTAGATCCGGTGAGCGAACACTTCCATTGGCAGATGTGTATCAAGATAAGTTGAGATTAGATTAGATGCTCGCTACACATGTTTATTTATCAAATTTAATAATAGTAAAAAGGGATCTCTATATTTTCTTTTATTCTTTCTAAACCTTCATGACTTGTATCACTACATCGAACATCTAGATATTTGAGTGTCTATAGAAAAAGAAAAACATATTGAATTGAATGTTATTGCATTGTGTTTTAGTGATTCACTCAACACCCTCAACCATCAGACAATACATTTATAGTTTCATATGAAAAATTATTTTATTTCAATAGTCATGAATGATGAATAAATAAATAAAAATGACTAGAGTTCATTCCAGTTTGGTGTCTCGAAAGGCAATTGATACTTGAAATAATCCCAAAACTTTTCATGATAAATATTCGGTTGAGCATAAAACAATCCGTTTAAACCATAATAAATATCAATCCATGGTAAACCATGATGGAATGTTTGTTGAAGAACTGATGTACGTATTTTCAAACGAAGATAATTACGATTGGATGGACATGATTCAGGATAGGTTGGATTTGCATCAAGAAAATCGACGTAACATTCTCGAAGATTTATTGAGAAATCTTCATTTGTTTCGATAATATGTAGAATAAGATCATAATTAGCAAATTTCGCCCATTGAAAATAGATTTCGAAATTGAACGGTTCAATATCAATCGATTGAGTTAAATTGATGTCTGAATGAACGTTTTCATTCATATTCGATGAAGAAATTTTTAATTTTGGATAACGTTTTTCTATAGTCTCAATAACTGATGTTAAATTTGCTTTTGGAAAAACGTCAGCAAAACGTTCATCATTCGGATGTAGAGGAAATAGATTGCCTCCAATTGGCATCCATACCGATGGGTTAGTAAATTGAATAAATTTAATTACTTTCTGTAGAAAATCTTCATCTTTTTTCTTTTGA
>Ga0209930_1002026_pt1 | contig 26576 bp, 27 predicted proteins | sample ThiBiot_500_biof_2_FD_183948 | JGI IMG/M metagenome (GOLD analysis project Ga0209930, IMG submission 183948) | Wastewater bioreactor microbial communities from Cape Town, South Africa - Thiocy_cont_500_biof (SPAdes) | ecosystem: Engineered > Bioreactor > Thiocyanate-remediating >... | reverse complement strand
TGACCATTTCAATAATTCACTGCTCATTCATTACTTTACTGACCATTCAATAATTCTACTGTTTTTCTATTTTTCTCTTTTACTGACCGTTTCATTTATTCTACTGACCACTTAAATGACACCCATTCAATTTTATTATTTATTATTCAAATGAATAATCGAACATGGATAAAATATATGAATATAAATGTAGACATATGCACTTATTATTCTCTTTCAAAACAACAAATTCAAAATTACTCATTTCAGAATGATTGTGTTCGCACGTCACGACACGCTACAGAATAGAAGCTTCGACAAAACACTAGAACCAATTTTTATTCACATTAAACAGATAAGGTGATGCTTGGTTGATTTTTAATCATTCATATAATATATGCGCAAAAGTATTGTATATAAAACGATAAGAAATCTGTAATTTTATATATATACACATTTATTACTTATTTTATTCATTTATTCATACAGAAAAATATGTACGGAGGCGGTTATGGTCAATATGGAGGTGGAATGGGTATGGGTGGAGGCATGGGAGAAATGAGATCGGATATGTGGATTAATCAGAATGTACCCGGTGGAATTAACAGTAAGTCTTTTTAAATATTTCATATTGAGATGAAACAAAGACAAATCTTTTTTTTTTTCTCAGGTGCCTTTGGTGAACGACTTGATAATTATATGGGTGGAAATCCAAATCCAAGTTATGGACAAATATATGGAGGTGCTCCTGGTGTTGGTGGTTACGGTGGTGGATATGGTTATCAATATGGAGGATATTAAATATCCTATTATAAACAACATCAATAAAACTTATTATATACTAACAAAAATTTACAATCGATTTTTATATAGATAATAATAATAAACTAACACTATCATTTACTTATTTTTGTTTTTTATTCTACTCGATTGCCAATCAGAAATTGATTATCGTTCAATGAAAATCATAACTATAGAAAGAAAAAAAAAACTTAAATATTGATATTTGTGACATTAATATATTGTATGATGAAAAATATATTATTGATGGTGATTGAGAGTAAACAGTACAGTTACTAAAAAGCTTTTTAATATCTATTCAAAAGAATGATTGATGTTGATGTTCTTAAATGATCGTTCTCATGGAAAAACTAACGAATTTTAAATATTAGCTGCTTTCGACGCAATAGAACAGAAATATCGAATTTTTAACTTAGTTAGGCATTATGTACATCTAGAAACATGATATATAATAAACAGAGCGAGTACATAGGACAATTGGGTTCGATCTGTCACAGAGTATGTGCATGTCGAAGGATTACAACTATCAAAATATTTTGAATAATTAATTTTTACTGTCAATTGATCAATGAAAAGATCGTTGAGATGATTCTGTACAGAAACATTATTTTTATATGAAGATAAAACAGAATCAGTAAGATTTAAATATATCTAAATAGAAAACGAACAGGAATATGATATAGAACAGAGAATAAATAAAGATTAAACAGACTTGATTTAAAAGTGGAAAATATTCAGTTAGTAATTGAAGACATGAAATGCTACGTAAACAGTCTAATGTACTGGGAAGTAGAGCTTCAAGAGGAGTACATGCTACAAAAAAGCCAGTCACTATTGTGCTGTTTGATGTAGTTTTATACCACCGTGTATGGTTTTGATAGTAACTACTAGTTGCAACCGAAATGAAACCAGCAGAATCAATTGGACTTTCTTGATTACACCTAAGATTTTCACCTTCTAACTTGCCATTATATCCCGCTGGATCATATCTATTCCAAAGTCCATAGAAATCCCACTGTTGATAAGAAGCGGACCATGCAGTATATATAATTGAATTTGTATTAAGAGCAGAAATAAAGTAGTTCGCATCAGTTATAATTCGAAGATAATTGAGAAACCCGATGACCATTTTTTAGAAATTGAAAAGTAGCATCTACTTCCGATTGTATGTCTATTTCTGGTTGAAGATAAATACTAATGAAATCTTTATCATTCAAATCATCACTATGTTGAGAAACGATATTTTGAGAAAATGAACAAAAACTTGCCAATAGTTGAAACTTAATGATAAAGCAATGATTGAGTTAAATCTTATGGGGTTGATTGTTTTTACCTGAGACTTAGCTGTCGTTCGAAAATCAGCCACTCCATATCGACTTGCATCTGGTAAATAGAGTGCTTCTTTCCATTGTTGATCAATAAAAATACTAGAACAAATAGGATGATACGTAATTGTACTCGAAACAAATATGTTGTATGGTATTGTGATTGTTGAACATGGACATGAAAGAGTATCACCATGTTCAAGATAGAGTTTTTCAAATTCATAAGAATTAATATTCGAGATGACAATTAGTCGAGGCTCGGATTTCATCAATGTACCATAGAAAAGAACATAAACACATACTGAAACAATGAAAATTCATTCAGAATTTTGTTCTTTTTACTTCTCTTATTTACCGATGAGAAGAACAATATATAATCGAGTTGAATATATTTGTTGTTGATGAGCAATTATTGGATCATTTACTTCTTCATCATAATCATTTTCTTCGGGAATGAAAACATTATAGTTACGTATTCGATCAATAAATCGGCGGTATGAACCTTTCAGATTCATTCGTGAAAAATCTGCAAATTAATGTCAAATTTTGCTTGCTAACTAGCAAACTAAAATGGAAAAAAGTATCGTTCATTTATACGTAGTTTTTCTTAATAGTGCATGTAACTAAGAAATAAGTTTTTTTTCTACTTAAAAATATATTATATTTCATTTCCTTTACAGACATTTATATACTAATTATCGTCAGGATATTGTTTTCCCTTGAATTTAAAACGATAAAATAGTTCTATATCCAGTCAGTGTTGTTTCTATTGCATCAGTGAAACACAATGCTTCTTCCTTTATGCGTTAGAGAAACTAAGATTAACGTATTCTTTGCTTAAGGTTTAGAGATCTTTTTGACGAAAATATGTAGAGCGATCGAATACTTTGTCAATAATTTGAGTTATATCAAGGCCAAAGTTGCATGAATATAAATATTTACGGTTAGGATATTATTACTCATCAACTATATATATACATGTCGAATTAACGTTTTCAGTACAGAACGAACTGATGCGTTTTTTACAGTTTTTTATTGGCTTATTGTTGGTATTGAAAAATATTAATGGAATAGAAGTTTTCGATACTCAAGCATATGCTTCGGCTCATCCTTGTGTTTGGTCTGCATGCGAAAGTTTACCTACTGAACAAGAAAACTACGCGATAACATGTTGTATTTTACAAGTTCCTTTGAATTATGCAAAACCTAATCAAAGTTCAATATCAGTTTCTATGATACGTCTTAGTCCATCGAATACAAGCACGAATTTTCTGTTTACATTGAGTGGAGGTCCAGGTGAATCTGTGTTGGGTCTTCTTCAAATTGTTGTTCGTCTAGTTCCTGCTAAATATGGTATAACAATCATTGCACCAGATCATCGTGGTACAGGCTATTCAACGCCATTGGGTTGTGATGATAAACTTTCACAAAATGTTACAAAAGATTGCTTAACCTATTTGAGAGAACGATGGACCATTGAAGGACTCAATCAGTTTACAACAACTGCAGCATCTCATGATTTAGCTATTCAAATTCAAGCTGCTCAATTAAACGGTCGAATATCGATTTACGGTGTATCCTATGGAACATATTGGTTAAATCGTTTTCTAACTATCTATCCAAATCTTGCACAATCAGCTATTATGGATAGTCCTGTAAATCCATTCTTACATACTTTCACCATGTATAATATCCGAGCATCGACTGTTGGCATACAATATCTTACTCATTGTCATTATCAAATCGAATGCATTAAACATTTTCCTAATAGTTCACCTATAATAATGCTCCATAAAATTCTACAAGAAATCGATGAAAATAAACAAAAATGTGTGAATACATATCTCGCAAAATATCGTTTAACATCAAATTCAATTAGACAAATATTTTTTATATTAATTCATCGTACAACAACCGATGCAACTATTATACCAGCTGTTATATTTCGACTTAATCGTTGTAATGAACAAGATGCTATTGCATTAGATTTCTTTTTTAAAAGTCAGACTTCATCATCAATTTCTTCAAGACAAATTCTATCACAAGGCGCAACGAATATTCTATCTTATTTTTCGGCTGTTCTGTATTATAACATCGCTTTTTCCGAACTTTGGCTATCTTTAAATCAATCTGATGTCGATGAACAAACATTCAGTACATGGCAAAACAGTACATTAATCTGTCCAGATCTTACAGCAGATTTTATTCGATCGAGAGCAAATTGGCCAAAATATCCTGAAGATCAATATCGTTATCGTCTTGCTAATTCACGTATACTTATGATCAATGGTCAATTAGATGCTGCAACACCATTTGACTTGGCTACACATTTAAGTTCGATCAAAAATACGAACCAAACATTATTCTATTCAATTCCGTTAAGTGGTCATGCTGTATTTGCTTATGCTTTCATCTCTGGATATACATGTCCAGTACAATTATCTCTTTCATGGGCATTTCCAGATCTATTTCCAAGCAATTGGAGTGATTCGTCGTGTTTACAAGATCTACCAACAACAATTGATTTCGCTGGTGAAACGAATTTAACACAGACTTATTCATTGCAACATCTGAATACGAGTCTACCATTTGGTCAGACTAAGACATCTAATGCAAACAATCTAGTTAACTCTCATTTTATTTTAATTTCAATATTGATTTCTGAATTTTTACTTGCTTATTTTAAATAAATACAACGATTGCTATCGAGTGACATCTACTATGCATCTTTTTCGATTCCTTTTAGGCGTCAAGTATGTACAAATATAGTAACAGCATTTCAAACGAACATATAATCAATGTCACGATTGCCAACAGAATCGCATGAGTTTCAATTGAATCTCACCGAAGTAAATCAAATTGTCACCGATGTTGAAACAACAATATCGGCTGCAATTGTCAATGTACAACAGCAAGAATTAACTTCCAATGAGTTAAATCAATTATTCAATCGAGCTAGTTCCCAGTTAACTACGGAATCAACGGATGACAAAGAATTTTTCAAACGTGAATCATCGATCAAAGTACCGAAAACAAGTCAAATCATACGAACATCATTTCCACCATCGACTGACGATCGTCCACAAAATACCGAGTTCAACATTGAACAATTGAAGCAACTAGCAAAACAAGATGCAGGTCCATTGATTATCGAACGATATTCACCGAATGAAACTGAAATCAATTATCCATTAGCAAATGTCATGGTGACATTCAATCAGCCAATGGTTGCCGTTTCATCATTAGATGAAATTTCAAATATTGAAAATTTCGGTATTTCATTAACACCGAAATTAGAAGGTCAATGGCGATGGACAGGAACAAAAACTGTTCAATTTGAAGCCAAACATCGTTTGCCTTTCTCAACAAAATATACACTGAAGATCAGCAAAGATAAATGTCAATCAGCCATCGGAGGAAAATTAATTGATGGTCTCATCTATGAATTTTCAACAACAACACCGAAAATTGTTTCATTTTCACCCAATGGCACAATTTCGACATTGAAACCAAAATGTTTTCTTTTATTCGATCAAAAAATAGACAAAAATCAAATCTTAAAACATATTCGTATTGTCGGAAGTAATCAAAGGCAAATTTCGAACAATGATTTACAATTATTAGATGAGAATGAAGTTGAACAAGATTTTGAATATGAAATTAAAGCAAACGAAGACAATAATGAAAGATATGTTGCGTTTACATTTAAAAACGATCTATCCAAAGCTACAGAATATACAATTCACTTGCCTGCAGGCTGTCCGTCAGCTGAAGGTCCTCTAAAAACTACTGAAGCATGGTCATCTAACTTCGAAACTTATAAACCATTGGTAATTACAGAGTGGGACCCAAACGTAAACAATAAATATCAAAAATCGGTTTTTCCCGGTGATAGTTGGTCAATAATATTCAATAATGAATTAGATCGTTCATCGGTTACAAAACCATTATTTAATATTGAACCAACCGTCGGTGATTTGGGTATTGAAATAGTAGAATACAATTCGCGATGCATAACAATACATAATACATCAAAAGCGAATACACTCTATACATTAACAATCAAACCAAATTCAATTAAAGATATTCATGGTCAAACATTAGAACATAATTTTATTGAACAACCAATTCAATTTTCTATTCATGATTCACGACCATTGGAAGGTCATTTATTTGGTACTACAGGTATGATTGTAATGGATCCTGCTGTCTTAAACGATCCATTTTATCCAATTACGGTTTATAATTATTCGGAATTGAATGTTCGTATTAATCGAGTTAAACCTGAACATTACAGTTTGAATTTACCTTGTTTTAATCCGTATTCTTATCGAATTACTGAAGAAGAGTCGATTATTAATTTACCTGGTGAAGAATTACTAAATCAAATTCTCAAATCAAATTGTGAACGTGATACACCGAAAGAGATTGCCATTCCTTTGAAATCTTATCTAACCAAAGACTCAGGTGTTGGCCAATTGATTGTTCTTATTCAGCCAACTGAACAGGCATGGAATGCATTCGAACATAATCATTGGGATCGAAAACCAGTTATATCAGCTTGGTTACAATGTACTCGATTAACTGTTGATACATTTGTTTCTCCTGGAGTGAATACTAAACTAACTGCATGGATTACTGAATTAAGTACAGGCAAACCTGTCGATAAAGTCAATGTTTCATTAGGAAACAACAAAACTATTACAAATCATCAAGGTTTATGTACTTTAGAAAATTTTCAATTTGATAACAACCGAGAAAATCCAATTTTAATTGTTGAGAAAGATAATGATCAATGTATTCTCACTGATATTTACTCACATGGATTCCCATTGAATCAATATATGTGGCATATATTCAATGATCGAGGTTTATATAAACCAAAAGAAGAAGTTCATATCAAAGGATATGTTCGAATCTTAGAAGTTAAAGGTGATGCAAAATTACCTTCGTATGCACAAGGAACTGTCAATTATACAATCTATGATCCATGTGGTCAACAACTTCAACGATCCAATGTTCAATTGAATAACTATGGCGCATTTGATATTCAATTTACATTACCAGACAATGTTAATTTGGGTGAAGGTCGAATTGATTTTGATTTATTAGATGGAAACAATTCAGCAAGTCATACTTTTAAAATTCAAGAATTTCGTCGACCTGAATACGAAGTTTCATCTTCGACTCGACCATCATCAATTCATTATTCTTATGCAACAAATGAACAATCTGTCATTGCATCTTGTCAAGGAAAATTATTTGCCGGTGGTTTTTTAACTGGTGCTAGTGTTGAATGGATAGTTAACGCTGAAACAACAACATTTACTCCACCGAATCGATCGGATTATACATTTGGTCGAGCTCGACCATTTTTTTGCTGGTTTGGCAGAAACTACGATGACAATCAAATATTGTATGTAGAAAAACGATTTCAAGGTCAAACAAATGACCAAGGCATACATGAAATTCAAATCAATTACAAAGGTCTTGAAAAAGAACCAAGACCCATTGCAGTTCAAGTAATATCCGTTATTAGCGATTTAAATAATCAAATACAAAATGCAGAAACACAATTTCTTGTTCATCCATCGAAATACTACGTTGGTTTTCAATTAGGACGTAATTATGGTAAAAAGGGTCAATCTATTCAAGCGAAAGTCATTGTTACTGATGTTGATGGAAATTTAATCGATAAAGTTTCAATTGATTGTAATATCGTCGGTATTGGTAAAGAGAAACGAGAAGATGCTAAGAGTGGTTTAGTTGTATATGAAGATGTCAGCGAAGAACAACAATTAACTGGTAGAAGTTCAAGTAAAGATCCAACTATTTTCGAATTTACACCGCTATTCGGTGGTAAATATAACGTATCATTCATGGTTAAAGATGAAGAAGGACGACTGGCAGCCAGTTACTATGATAATCTTTACATCATGGGTGGTAGTGACAACGAATTAAAACAACAAAAAATTGAATTTATTCCAACAGATTCATTGACAATTATACCAAATCAAACAAAATATCAAGCAGATGATACTTGTGAATTGTTGATTTCAGCACCGTTTAGTCCAGCTCATGGTCTGATCATATTCGATTGCGGAGGTCAAGTTGCTCAACCATTGCAGTTTCAAATTGAAGCAGAACAAGAATCGACAACTGTTCAATTTAAAATATCGCAAGATTGGATACCAGGTTTTACTGCACATGTTGAATTAACAGGCGCTAGTCCACGAGAAACAGAAATCAATGGTTCAACAAATCGTCCAGCCATTGCAGTTGGTTCAGTTAAAATTGAAGTTTCAAGAGATGTTTATAAACTCAATGTTGTAGTCAATACGAAAGAAACAAATAAAATATTTACACCATCATCAACTATGCAACTCGATGTTGATGTTACTCGATTTATCGATAGATCATATGTCGATAACGTCGAAGTTTGTCTTGTTGTTGTTGATGAAGCTATTCTATCGTTAGCTGGTCATCAATTAACAAGTCCATTGGGTGTATTCTATTATGATCGAGCAGAACAAATTCAACAAAATCATGGCAGAAATCGTTGTCTATTGTTTAGTACACCAAATATTAAAAAGTTCAGAAGACATATGGCCCGATCGCCATACGACAATGTCATGGAATGTGATGAGGATCGTTGTTGTTGTTGTCTTCAATCCCTTTGTTGCGGAACCGAACGTGCTAGCAGTCAATTAATAACCGTTCGATCTAATTTCAATCCATTACCATGTTGGATTCCATCAGCAATTACAAATTCATTAGGACATGTTTCATTTGAATTTAAATTACCTGATAATTTAACACGATATCGTGTTTGGGCTTTAGCAGCCAATGATAAACAGTATGGTCTAGGTGAAATGTCATTTACTGTCGAATTACCAGTTATGATTCGTCCTTCACCACCAAGATTTCTCAATTTTGGAGACACAGCTTATTTAGCAGTTATTTTACAAAATCAAACAAATTCATCATTACTACTGCATACTGGTTTGAAAGCGTACAATGCCAAACTGCTCACATCGGAAGCAAATCAACAAACAGCTGGTTATGCAGTTCAACTTCCAGCCAACAAACGAATTGCAGTTACATTTCCTCTTTCGACTATTCAAGCAGGTACAGCTCGATTTCAATTTCTTGTTGGTACAGTCGGTAATCAATCACAAACAGCATATGGTGATGCTATTGAATTAAGTATTCCTGTTTTTACACCAGCAACATCCGAAGCATTTGCAACTTATGGTGATATAGCTGAAGAACAAGTTGTTTTTCAACCAATTAAACCGCCTGCAAATATTCTTCCACAATTTGGTGAATTATCAGTATCAACAAGTTCAACAGCTTTAGCTTCATTAACCGATGCTATTCTTGCTCTCTATGATTATCCATATGAATGTACTGAACAATTGAGTTCACGATTATTAGGTATACAATCATTATGGGATGTTTTACAAGCATTTAAATCAAAAGATCTCCCTAATATATCCGAAATTGAACAGAAATTAAAATCAGATAGCAAAAAATTATGTGGGCGTCAATATTCAAATGGTGGATTCGGCTTCTGGACTAAACGAAATGACTCGTATGCTGATCCATTTGTAAGTGTTCATGCTGCACATTGTTTGACTATTCTCAACCAAACACAGCCGTATGATATTGACTCATATTTATTCCAAAATGTATTAGCATATCTTGAAAATATTAAATCAGAAATTGATCAATTACCATATACGAAATATTGGTCAGAAAAAACTCGATTTAGTTTGATTTGTTATGCTTTATATGTTCGAGCAAAGAATAATCAAAATGTTGCTAATACAGCACTTGAATTATTCGCACACGCAGGATTCAATAATCTTAGTTTAGAAGCATTAGGTTGGTTATTAATGGCATTATCTACTGATAAAAATAACAAAAGTATCATTCAAGCAATTGAAATGATCTACGAACATTTAAAAGGTAAAGTTAATGAAACAGCTGAAACAGCTAATTTTATCACATCGTACGGTGATGATGGTCAATCGGTTATGTTACATTCAAATCAACGAACAGATGCTATTCTATTAGAAGCCTTACTTACAATTGATCCAAACTCTACTCTCTGTACGAAACTATGCAAAGGTTTACAAGCACATCAAGTTAAAGGTGCATGGAAATCAACACAAGAAAATTGTTTTATTCTCATTGCATTGAACAAATATTTTGGTATTAAAGAGAAGGATACACCGGATTTCTCTGCTAATATCTGGTTGAATGAAGATTCTTGTGGTCAACATAAATATCAAGGTCGAACAACTGATACTCAAACAGTTCAAATTCCAATGAAAGTCGTTTTATCATCGAATACAAACGATAATAGAAATTTAATTATGCAAAAAGTTGGTAATGGTCGATTGTACTATCGTATCGGATTGAATTATGCACCAGAAAATTTACAATTGAATGCAGTTAATTATGGTTTTAAAGTTCAACGAACATATGTTGGTGTTGATAATGTTGAAGATGTTCAAAAACAAGCTGATGGAATATGGAAATTTAAATTAGGTGCTAAAATTCGAGTTGAATTAACAATGACAACAACTCAACGACGTTATCATATTGCATTAGTTGATTATCTACCTGCAGGTTGTGAATCATCGACAGGTGATACTCAATTATCGGTAAAACGAACGAAATACGAGTCTTATTATGGTTGGACTGATCATGAAAATTTACGAGATGAACGTGCTGAAGCATTTCGATCATTATTATGGCCTGGTGTTTATCAATGGAGTTATGTGATGCGTGCAACATCAGCTGGAACATTTATTATACCACCAGCAAAAGCAGAAGAAATGTATTCACCAGAAAATTTCGGTCGATCAGCTACAGAAAAAGCTATTATTCATTAGATATTTTTTAACGAACAATAATATTCTTTTAGGATTAGGTGTGAGAATGCAACAGTTTATTTGTTTTTAAATATATTGAAAGATCACAGAAAGATTGTCAACATAGACATCTCATGCAACTTTGGCTTTGATATAACTCAAATTATTGACAAAGTATTCGATCGCTCTACATATTTTCGTCAAAAAGATCTCTAAACCTTAAGCAAAGAATATGTTAATCTTAGTTTCTCTAACGCATAAAGGAAGAATCATTGTGTTTCACTGATGCAATAGAAACAACACTGACTGGATAGAGAACTATTTTATTTTATCGTTTTGAATTCGAGAGAAAACAATATCCTGACGATAATTAGTATATAAAATGTTTACAAAGGAAATGAAATATAATATATTTTTAAGTAGAAAAAAAAATAATCATTTTTTAAGTGTGAATCAAGATAATTTAGAAAAAAAACTTATTTCTTAGTTACATGCACTATTAAGAAAAACTACGTATAAAAGAACATTACATTTTTAAATTTTAGTTTGCTAGTTAGCAAGCAAAATTTGACATTAATTTGCAGATTTTTCACGAATGAATCTGAAAGGTTCATATCGTCGATTTATTGATCGAATACGTAACTATAATGTTTTCATTCCCGAAGAAAATGATTATGATGAAGAAGTAAATGATCCAATAATTGCTCATCAACAACAAATATATTCAACTCGATTATATATTGTTCTTCTCATCGGTAAATAAGAGAAGTAAAAAGAACAAAATTCTGAATGAATTTTCATTGTTTCAGTATGTGTTTATGTTCTTTTCTATGGTACATTGATGAAATCCGAGCCTCGACTAATTGTCATCTCGAATATTAATTCTTATGAATTTGAAAAACTCTATCTTGAACACGGTGATACTCTTTCATGTCCATGTTCAACAATCACAATACCATACAACATATTTGTTTCGAGTACAATTACGTATCATCCTGTTTGTTCTAGTATTTTTATTGATCAACAATGGATAGAAGCACTCTATTTACCAGATGCAAGTCGATATGGAGTGGCCGATTTTCGAACGACAGCTAAGTCTCAGGTAAAAACAATCAACCCCATAAGATTTAACTCAATCATTGTTTGATCATTAAGTTTCAACTATTGGCAAGTTTTTGTTCGTTCTCTCAAAATATCGTTTCTCAACATAGTGATGATTTGAATGATAAAGATTTCATTAGTATTTATCTTCAACCAGAAATAGACATACAATCGGAAGTAGATGCTACTTTTCAATTTCTTAAAAATGGCCTATCGACTCAAATGATTGGATTTCTTAATTATCTTCGAATTATAACCGAAGCGAACTATTTTATCTCTGCTCTTAATACAAATGCAGTTATGTATAGTGCATGGTCGTCTTCTTATCAACAGTGGAATTTATTTGGATTTTGGAATACATATGACCCAGCAGGATACAATGGCAATATAGCAGGTGAAAATCTTAAGTGTAACCAAGAAAGTCCAATTGATTCTGCTGGTTTCATTTCGGTTGCAACTAGTAGTTACTATCAAAACCATACACGGTGGTATAAAACTACATCAAATAGCACAATAGTGACTGGCTTTTTTGTAGCATGTACTCCTCTTGAAGCTCTACTTCCCAGTACATTAGACTGTTTACGTAGCATTTCATGTCTTCAATTACTAACTGAATATTTTCCACTTTTAAATCAAGTCTGTTTAATCTTTATTTATTCTCTGTTCTATATCATATTCCTGTTCGTTTTCTATTTAGATATATTTAAATCTTACTGATTCTGTTTTATCTTCATATAAAAATAATGTTTCTGTACAGAATCATCTCAACGATCTTTTCATTGATCAATTGACAGTAAAAATTAATTATTCAAAATATTTTGATAGTTGTAATCCTTCGACATGTACATACTCGGTGACAGATCGAACCCAATTGTCCTATGTACTCGCTCTATTTATTAGTCTTTATGGTGGACTCATTATTATTCTTCGATTGATTTCACCATTTCTAGTTAGAATTCTACTAAAATTCAAGTTACATTTCACAAATGAAAATAACAACTCTGGTATAGTTTACATTTTAAATAATTTTACTTTATTCATTTTTGTTATTTGTAATAGTGCACGATCACTACAATTTACGAGAGTTTATTCGTTGGATACAACAATTAAATTTATTTAAGATGACAGATAATCGACAAGAAGAAATCATCAAACAACAGAAGATTACTACACGTGTTTACTTGTTTTTAGTAACTAGTATGTTTCCATTTAATCATAATAAGGAAAATAAAAATATTATGCTATTATAATACTTTAGGTTCATTTCTTGTCATATTATTTTTTAATTTATTCGAAACTCAATTGACTGTGAGAGCTATTCAAAATCCATCAGTGGTTACTTACAATAGTCTACAAATATTACATTCAAATACTTTGAGATGTCCTTGTTCTACAATGATCATACCATATCGTGAATTTATCTCACTTTCACCAACTTTTCATGAAGTGTGTTCAAGTGATTTAATTTCAGATAGATGGATTTCCATCTTAAAAGAATGTATAACTCAATCAGCTTCTACCGATTGGCGTAATAAAGCCTATCAACAGTTTCAACTACTATCAAATTTATGTAAATTTGCAAATAGAACAGTTCGCAATACAATTGATCAATTTTCTTCAAATTATTTTATTTCGTCAAATGCAATGAATGAAATAGACTTTAATTCACAAATTAACGTTGTTCTCATACAACTGTTTAATTCAACAATTATTTATTTTGATCAAATAATCGATATAATCAATAGTCTAATCGACATCGATCAACCTTATGCCGGATCAGTAGTCGAAGGTAGTCTCGCATTTGCTCCAAATATTATACAAGACACTTCGAGCAGTAGTAGATATTCAGTAGTGGTATGATTATTTCTTTTTTTAATAATTGATTGACAATAATATTCAATTATTTGTTTATAGATTAAATTTATTTTTAATAGTCTTCAAGATATTTATTCTAAATTAGTTAAATGTATTTGCGCTCCCGATTCTCAATGTCAAAGTTCAGCTGCAATTTTCAACGTCGACTTTAGCGAATTTTTATTTCTTACTAAGAATGTGAGTGTTTCGTATGTCATACCTGGAGCAATTACTGGATGTTCAACAGTTGGTTCTCTTCTACTCTCGTCACTTGAATGTTTTTACTCAGACTCAAATTGTTCATTAATTTTAATGAATTACATAAAACAAACATATTTCTGGTATGTTGAAGATCCAGTATGGTTAGACATTGAACCTTTCACATATAATTCAATATCGAAACATTTTCTACCAAATACATCGATTGGATCCATAATGAAAGGTATGATGATTGAACAATGGAATCCATCTGTTTCATATGCACAGTTTTATGAGTCATGTGCACCAAGTTATTGTACTTATACTGAAATAGAATATAGTAAAGCTGTTTTTGAAGTAATCATAACATTGATATCTATAATTGGTGGTCTTACTATTTCACTTCGATTAATCACACCTTATCTCGTCAAAGTATTCTATATTTTATTATTAAATATCACTAAGAGAACACATCAAGAACAGAGATCAAGATCTAATGAAGGAGTTCGTTTGAATCGTTTTACTCGATTGAGTATAATGATTAAAACTACTATGACAAGTATCTATGCTGCTTTAACCAGTTTAAATATTTTTCCTTTACGAGATTTTGGTATACATGTCGATCGAATAACTGCTAAACGTCTTGGACTATTGACTACTCGTCTCTATCTTGTTGTTTCTCTTACTGCTATGACTATTTTTACTATATATTCTGTCACACAATTTCAACTCATAACAAAAAAATTCGACAAACCATCTTTTGATTATTATAATTATCTTCGACGAAATTATGGAGATGAATTGAAATGTTCATGTTCTTTAATTGCATCATCATACAATCAGTTTACAACTATTATACCAGTATTTCATGAAGTAAAGCAAAGATTTTACTCTTCACTTTCATAATTATGTTATAGGTTTGTTTAAGTCCATTTGCTTCAGATGAATGGAGAATAGATCTGATAGCTAATTTTGTTTCCAATCTTTCTACTTATAACAAACGAGATTATCGTCGATTTATTTCTGCACATTTACAATATCTTACTAAGTTATGTTCGCTTTCTATGAAATCAGTAAGCAATTCCATTGAAGAATTTCTTACTTCATTATTTATTATGGATGAGCTTCTGTCAGAAATCAATTTCTACGAACATATTTCATCGTTGATTGAACGAAGTAAATCAAATGCTCCGAACACATTTAATAATGATTTGTTGTTGATTCGAAATATCAATCATGGAAATGCTCTTATGTCAAGTTATGGAACAAATTTTGAATATATTCATGTTTGGACTGGAAGTGATTTTAATTATCTTCCAACACAAGCAATAATTTATGATAATAATTGTTCGTGTGGTTTATATTCACATTGTACAACACAAGCAACGTTTATGAGTTCTAATTCGTTGGTATCTATTCCAATTCTAGGTTTGAAAATAGGTTGTACACCAAGTGAATCATTTCTGCTTTCAACTCTCGAATGTTTTTATGATATTTCATGTTTGAATCTTATTCGACAATACACTAATTCTACCCAACCGATTACCCCTCTTGCAAGAACAGCAATAACAACTGAATTTACACCCAATACAACGGTAGTTGACCTACTAAAATATTTATTTACTGAACAATGGTTAACAATAATGAATTATTCGGCATATTTTGAACAATGTTCGCCATTATTATGTTCATACACATATATACAAAAATTCAATGTACTTTATATAGTCACTGTTCTATTGGGTTTTCATGGAGGCTTAGCAATTGTTCTCAAATGGATTTGTCCTTTATGTGTTCGATTAATAGTTAAAATATATCAATATCGTAAAAATCGACGAAATATTAATGTTCATATGCCACCAATTAATCATAATAATCCTATTGAATTAGAATCGACATCTAAACAAGTGACAGTATCGTATGTTTTGTCTTCATTGTATTCAAAATAGTTCAAATATTTTTTCATAGTCCTTGCAAGAAAATCTTACAATATTCATTATTAATATTCTTACTAGTAGCTCTTATTATATTTTCCATTTATATTATTCGAGAAGAAAACACTCAGATTACTACTCAAACAAATCACTCTTTCTTTTTTCAAAATTCTTCAACAATGAATACTAGAATATATTCAACAGCTATGCCAATTTCATCAACTACAACGAGTTAGTAATAATTCTTTCTTCTTTTTATCAACTATAAACTATCGTTTGAATAGTGCCATTTTGCAAACTAAAATTTGAAGTCAAATCACTGATTATGCCTTATTCGGGTCTGTATCCAATTGCACTTGCTACTTCTGATTTCAACAACGACGGTAAACTCGATGTTGTTTTCTTTTCTCAAGCAAATAATAGTTTATTTATGCTACCTGGAAATGGTAATGGCACATTTCGAGCATTGATACGTTCGCGATTAAGCTACACTAGCATCTCATTGGAAAGGATCTCTGTGGGTGATTTTAATTTAGATAATAAACTTGATATTGCTTTTACTGATTCGTATGCGACATCAATGAGTGTTTTATTTGGCAGTGGTAATGGAACTTTCGGAAATTTGAGAAGATTTTCTACAGGAAGTGCTAGTTATCCACAGGGAATCGCTATAGGTTACATCAATCATGATAACTACTCAGATATTGTTATTGCAGATCGAATGTATGATAAACTCACCATATATCTTGGAAATAGAAATGGTAATTTTTCCGCACAACAAGTGTTGAGTACAGGAAAAGAAACTGCGCCATATTCGATCAGTGTGATTGATGTAAATGATGATAATCATTCAGATATTATTGTTATTAACTATTATGATAGAAATATTGGAATTTTTCTGGGATATGGTAATGGAACTTTCGATGAACAAAAAACATTTTTTACAGGAGGAGGCATATATCCATGTTATATGACACTTGGCGATTTAAACAATGATAGCAAACAAGACATTGTGTTTTCCACTACTGGAAAAACAATTGGTATAATGTATGGATATGGTAACGGAAGTTTTCATGAAAAAATTAAATATAAGGCAGAATCTATTGAAACTATATCTCCAGTTATTATCAAAGATTTCAATAACGATGGTCATCTAGATATAATCTATGGTCAAATTGGTCCTTATGGTGTAGGTTTACTAGTTGGAGATGGAAACGAAAACTTTCATGTTCAAACAATATTTTCGACTACATTTCAAGGCGAAGTTACTGAAATTATTGTTGGAGACTTCAATACTGATGGCTATCAAGATATAATTGCTGCAGATTCAGCTTCGGGCAGTATGAATCTTCTTTTAAACGCAGGAGTATGTAATACAACACAAAACTCCATAGAGACAAGTACTTCGATTCATTAAAACATTTTGATGTTGTTGTACATTATCTATTGTCTTCTTACTATCCTATTATCGTTATAAGAATAAATAAAACAGTATTGCTAATTAATGGAGCTATGTGATGCGTGCAATATCAGCTGGAACATTTATTATACCATTAACAAAAGCAGAAGAAATGTATTCACTAGATATTTTTGAACGAACAATAATATTCCTTTAGGATTAGGTGTGAGAATGCAGCAGTTTATTTGTTTTTTTTAAATATATTGAAAGATCACAGAAATATTGTCAACATAGGCATCACAATATGAACCAGAATAACGCGTTGTCATGACTGAAATAATTAGATATCGTGTGTTCCAAGGTACTAAACCTGATTGATAGCGAAATAATAATTTAGTGACATAATTCCGATTAATAGCAAGAACTGGACCAAGTTTAATTTGTGTGCTAATGATTTGATAATTGTTATTGAGAAAACGAAGCAAAATAGTAGCACTATCGTCTTGACTTCCATATCCACCTATCCATGCAGAAAAATTATATTCTGTATGATTACTGTCGATAATATCTGCATACATCGTAACATTAATCATTTGTGACATATTTGACAGCATTCCTAGACCACCAGCAAAGAAACAATTACCACGATTGCTAGAATAAACTAAACAAAAGTCGTTCTTTTTTTTTAAATTTAATTATATACCTAGGACCTGGTGTAGTATTCGTGAGAGTATCTGCATTGTTCGTATATGAAATTTGTGTAATTGGTGACACAGCTGACCATGAAGTTGGTAATACAACAGCTTCAGTTGTTGAACAGGGACCTGTCTCAGCATCACCATTAACTACTAGATTAATTCCGTATATTATTGCTGTAAAGAAAAATTAATTTTGTAAAACTAAATATAACCTAATTGACTTACGCGTCATTGTTGGTAGTTCTACAAAATAAAATGTACTATTCCTATTAACATCCAGTCGATAGCTACTCGAAGCTAAATAACTACTCTGTGTAAACAATTCGCAAGAAACTTCATTCACTTTGATGATATAACAATTAAATGAAACAATTGATGAAAATCCATCAGTTCTCAAAATTTGACACAAACAGTAATCACATTTCGTTTCATTAATTATTACATTAACAGATCTATACGTCAATGCTAATGATGCATTACGAATAAGTCCAATATGCACGGTTTTAATGTCGTGAATCAAACATGAGAAGACAGAAGTTAGTAGCAGTAGTGTTATTATTGATTTCATTTTAAAAAATAGCCGACTTCTTTTGAAAGTATCGACACGCATTGAGAAAGAAACAAAAGACAGAATAATAAATATAGTTGATAGTGTGAAGTAGGCGTCTCAGTCATATGAATTACCAATGATAGAACTGATTGTCTATAACTGTATCACATCCAGATGTCCATTTAGGAAGTTTAGTTAGATTTACAAAACCAAGTTTTGCTGCTGGACTATCTTGTCGAATAGTAAAAAAATCACATTGATTGACATCACCAATAAATAATGGATCTGCAATCATACTTTCATTATCTTGTCCAAGTTTTTGCCATTCATCAAATGACATTTGTTTTGAACCGAATAACAATGTAGTATTGTATGGATTATAATAAATATTCTTAGAAAACGAAGCAATAACATATGGATTGGATGTATATGCTGAATGATTTGTTCCTTGGAAAGTATCATAAATAATATTACGTGTAAATATCCAAGATGTATGATTTTCTGCTTCTTGAATATGAAGATCACCATCGGGTAAAGGATCAATTGATTGTGGTCGTTGAATTAATGAGGCACGTGCAAAAACATTATTGACAATTGTATTATTAGCACCATAATGTTGAAATAATGATGCCCAACCAGTATTATAAACAATATTATTTGAAACTAAAATATCTGATGAACCTTCATCAAGATAAATTCCCCACATAAATGTTGCATAACTAAACACATTTTTAACTACATTTCCATGGATAATTGTTGTTGGTTGAACACCAAACGTATAAATACCTCCTTGATCACAAAGAATATGTTGTCCAATATTATAAACATAATTTCCTTGAATTAACACATTAATTGTACGTGTTGGAAAATATTGAATTGTTGTGCCAGCTGAAATGCCATTGTATCGAAGATGATGAATAACATTATCAGCAACGATAACATCTTCTGCAGCAGCAACAAATACTCCAACACCATTTAAAAATACATTTCCACCATAACATATTTCATTCGAAAGTATTTTAATCGACGAAGGTGATATTTCATGTGAAGATACATTTTGTCCGATAGCAATTCCACCAGCACCCATATCACTAATCAATGAATTGATTATGTTGACATTTGTCGATCCTGGCCGTATAAATATTCCATACGAACCCGTATGACTTATTTCAACATTAGAAATCATTATCGATGATGCATTTTCAATATATAAAGCAGCATAAGTCAGATGTGCAGCCATCGACGCATCAACTTGTTGAGTACGATTCATATTCCATGCTGAATGTTGTATAATCACATTATCAATAAGAATATTTTCAACGGGATTGGTTATATTATCCGATGCAATAATGAGAATAAATTCATAGACCGATGTAATAATTTCTGATTGATTTGGATCGTAAGAACCATCTGTCATTAGATAGATTGTTTTCGTTTGATTAAGAAAACAAAATGAATTAGGAACAAGTGCTTCACAAACATTTTCAATATGAAATCGATGTTGAGATTGAGTGGGAAATGTACCAATGGGACGATTCGATGGATTACTAAATCGAATTGTATTATTAGTTGGAATCAATCGATCAATATAATGATGAGATTCAGCCCAACTACAATAGACAATAACCATAATATCCTCTAAAGATGTGTAATTAAATTGTCCGGGATAATATTGAAAACCATAACGAGCATCAGATGGATTGCTTAATGGTGCAGCAAATTGAAGAAAATCAGAATGATTTGTAGGAACACGTGTTCGAACTATTCGTTGATTATTAATAAATAATTGATTGACAAATATCGGTTGATTTATAATAGTTTTGTATACATTGTTTCCCGTTGCAATCCAATTAGTGACGGGTATTCCTCCGCTAATAACAGCAGAAGTTAGTCGTCGATGTACGCCTTCAGAACCTACAAAATCTTTATAAAAATGAGCGTCACTGTCATTCATCGTTGTCAAATGTATATGACTATGCAGTTGACTAATGTAAATAGTTTTAACAAAATGATACGTTGGATATAAATTGATTGTTGTTCGACTTCGACTTTGATGATAATTTAATTTAACATGATCGAGAGCTTGTTGTAATGATGAATATGGATATTCGCGTGAACCATCACTAATATGATCATTAGACAATGTTGGAAATGGTACTACATATAGTTGAGTACATTGGGATGAACTAATGATTAATAATATCAACCAGAGTTGTGACATGATAGAACTGGATCTATCAAAGAGATGCAAATAGTTTTTTTTTATATGATATAGCTCTGATATTTTGTTTTTTTCTTTAAATTGATAATAATAAAAATAGTAACAAAGAAAAAAAAAACGCTTATCATATTCGTACTTTCGTTATTATTATATCGAGTTTTGTCCTTCAGAGCTAAAAATTTCAGAATGAAATTTATTCTTGTAGAAAATAAAAAAATTACTATAGTGGTTTGTTTGTTTATGGATGAATAAACATACGATGTATGTGTGTATAATGATCGCAAAAACAAGATAAGTTTTATTATGTGTTTTTTTCTAAACCTATTGGCAACGAAAAATGTCAAATATAACTGCTATAGAAGAACGTTGGGGCCGTGATTTAGCTGAAACTAAAACTGATGGTATCACCTATGATTATATTGTTGTTGGATCAGGATCAGCAGGTGCTGTTTTAGCCAATCGTTTATCCGAGCAAGATGATAAGCGTGTTCTATTGATTGGCAATATAAAACAGTGCCTCAAGTTAATTCACATTTGAATTCAGCGAATCAACAAAGTAATTGGCCACGTGGTAAAGTTCTCGGTGGTTGTTCATCGATAAACAATATGCAATACGTCCGTTGTGATCCACATGATTATGATAATTGGAATTTATCGGATTGGTCATTTGAACAAATGTTACCCTATTTTAAAAAATTAGAATGTGCTGACGAAAAATTTATACCAAAAAATGAGAAATATCGTAATCATGATCCCAATCAAGGAGTTATGAATGTCACAATGTTCGAAGATGCAAATGAACTCCATCGATTGTTTATTCAAGCATGTGAAAGCAGTGGTTTTCGTGAATCGAAAGATTATAATGCTCAAGAAAGTTTAAATGGCATTGTGTCAATGTCACAAGTATCGACAAAAGATGGAAAACGCTGGTCAACAGCGAGTGGATATCTTTTACCGTTAATTCAACGAAAAAATGCCGATATATTAGTGCATGCACATGTTTGTCGTGTTAAATTCGATCAACAAAAGCAAGTGACTGGTAAAAATCGAAATGTTTGATGAATTTCTTTCTAGGCGTTATTATTAGACGTAGTAGTTCAATTGATAAAGAAGAATTTATTAATAGTAAAGAAGTTATTTTATCAGCTGGTGCAATTGGAAGTCCGCAAATACTTCTTCTTTCAGGCATTGGACCTCGAGAACAATTAGAAAACTTCGATGTACCCGTTGTTGTTGATCTACCGGGTGTTGGTCAAAATTTGCAAGATCATATCATGACACATTTATTTTTTACAACGATGGACAACAGAAGGTAGAGGTATTTTAGGATCATGTGTTGTTGAATCACAATTTTGATGTCACGTAAATAAAAATGGTAAATTGACTTCGTAGACTAATTAAATATCTATCGAAGTTTATATATTTTAAGATAATAATCAAACACCTGATATTCAAACACATTTTCTGGCGTCAACAGCCGATGCTGAAATTTTTAAAAATTTCAATTTTAAACCTGAAATCTATGAAGAATATTATAAGCCATATCTTTGTGACGGACAAAAATCGACGGTTGTTTGTGCTCCGACACTTCTTCATCCAAATTATTTTCAAAATCAAGAAGATGTTGAAGTATCAATTGAAGCATGCAAATTAGTTGACAAGCTCTGTCAAAGTGAACCATTGAACAATGTTGTGACATCATTAGCTAGAGAAATGCGTCCAGTTGATGATGTCAAAGAAAAAGATGATCAATTTTGGGATGCATATATTCGACGATTTTGTCTTACAGTTTATCATCCAATTGGAACATGTAAAATGGGAAAAGAAAATGATAAAACGGCAGTTGTTACACCTTCAACACAAGTCAAAGGTGTCAAAGGTTTACGTGTTGTTGATGCAAGTATAATGCCCGATCTTGTATTGGGAAATACAAACATTCCGATAATAGCATTAGTAGAACGAGCTGCAGACTTGATTAAAAATAACATTTGAATCACATGTACTAAAATATAATTTTCTATATTCGAAAGTAAATTTTAGTATGACATTAATAACCATACACAATGATATAAGCATTAGCTCGATTTTCAATGTCTTTTTTCTTCCTTTCGTTGGCATAAATCCTCTATCTTGAATATCATAATTTTTTCATCATTCTTTTTGTTTATTTCTGAATAAGAATTTACAACATAAAACAACATTGAAATCAATTAAAGACTTTAAGTGGAATAGGTGCTGTTACACGTGTTAGAGTTCGATCCGTGTTATTTTGAGAACGACGAATATTGAATAAATAAAGAAATTCATTTCGAAATAAACTCGATGAAAGACAATGTATGTAGAAAGTGATAGCAAAATTCAAACTCAATATCCAATTAAATATCGATGAAGTAATCAAATATCGTTGCAAACCTGCAATACCAGAAATTGCGAAAGATGCAATAAGTTTGTCAAAAGTCAACGGTAGAGTTGTTGCAAAGAAAATAATAACATTCACAAGCATAAGTATAATCATTTGATTATGAATGCGTTTATTTCGTCTTGATAACTCTTGAGTTGCGGCTGCTTCTGTCGGTGCAACAAGTGTTCGTTTTTGTGCACGGATTTTTAGAAATATATCAACAATGAGAACGATCATTACTATTGTTGGTGCTAATGATTTCAAGATAACCTTAAAAAAACGAATAAACTATTGTCTATCGTCAAATCTTCTACTACGCTAACAAACCTGCATGATTGACCATTTTTGCGTATAGAAAGCGTAGTAGTCTACATAGTTCGATTTCGGTCCACAGGATGTATTCATCAATCCTGGAAGAGTCATGCCAAAAAATGGAAGTAATACTTGCAGATTAGCTCCCATAAATATGAGGAAAGTTGTTAAGGCAGCAAAAAAAGCTGTTTTTTGTGTACTGATTGATTTTGATTTATAAGGAAATCGTGTTCGAATCCATCGATCAACAGTTATTAAAACAAGTAACCATGCGGATGACATTTCAGCTGTACCACTTATAAAATAACGAAAACGACAGAAAGCATCATAATCAAGACGACGATAGTAACGGATCTAAATATAATCGATTGAATATACTATCACTTTTTGGATTTCTTACTTGAACACCATATTCGATAAAATCTATCGTAAAGATACATAATCGAGCAGTATCGGAGATAGTTAACATGATGAATAGACATCCTGTTGATATCGATTTTAATTTCGGTTGAGAAAATGTCAGAAAACTAAGTGTATTTCCAATGAAACCAACTACTAATGTGAAGAGAAATCCCCAGAAACAAAGTTGAGTAGCAATCAATGGAATTTGGATGTAGGATAAAATTACATCAATAGGCGAAAGTGTCGTCGATGTCATACGTTAGTTGTCTATGTATTAAATATAATGAATGGTTTATAATTATGTCCTTATATATATATATTTTTACAATTTCCGCCTTATTCAGATTATGATCATGTCATAAGCATAATCTTGTCAGTCAAAGCCAGCATCTAAAATAAAATCTAAAAAATAATTATTCTAAATGTAATGATGGTGTTTGCTTGACATTTTAGTAATGGTAATGATGAAATGAATTCGAAAGAAAGGATTAAAAATTTTTTGTTTTATAGGTCGGCTTTATTATAAATAATTTTGAATGAATATTAAAAAAACAGGAAATGTATACATATTTTTATTTTACAATTATACAATGATTAGAATGAACTTTTCAGAGGTATTTGTTGATGATGAGAATAATTTTCGAAATAATCCGAAATGTATTTCAATTTATCTACGATCATATCTTGTAACATTTTTTCTATGTTTTAATTAAACGACTTGTTAATCTGACTCATGGTGCTGTTACAACTAATGTCATGGAACCATAATTAGAATTTGTTTGGATGTCATCGAACGTCGGTTGTAATATTCGATGCAACATTGTCATTGGAAAAACATAGCTTTGGCTAGATTTAATAGTAATGTTTGATTCAATTTTTTTCAAATACGTTTTTTTTCTATATTTGACTTTAATTATATGTACTTTGTGAATCAATTGTTTTCGAAGGTGATGTATATTGATATTCTTTAAATAGTTGTGCATGATCTGAATGTATTTCACCACACAAAACTTTTGATGCAAACATCCAACTATGATCATGAATATCTTCTTGAAAAGAAACATAACTATCACTCCACCATACATGTAATCGTAATTTCCAACCGTTTGAACCGTTCATTAATACAAATTTGTCAAAACCGTTGTTGTGCCGATAGGAGTTCTTCGTTATGTCCACTATCGATCTTTGATCAGTCAATAATTTTTTAATAACCCATTAAATTAACAATGGTGATTAACTTTCTTGTATATTCAAATTCTTGGTCATACCAATTGCCATAGATGGTCAATATTTCGTCTAACAAACTTTTCAAGTCTTCCATAGTTGTGTTTTCATTGTGTCGTAAAATATTAAATTTTTCAGTTAATTCTGTATCACATATAGTGACACCATTTTCTGATGAACATAATGCAACGATTTCTTGGAGATTCTTTGGAATAGTTTCGATTGTTGATGTATTTTGCATTTAAACGGAATAAATAAAATTTTCTGTGCAATTATATACTCGAGTAACTGATTAGTAATACGGAAATTCCCGCGTCATGTATAGTTGGTGTTTATTTTGGAAAAAAATAATGAGCAATAATTTCTTCACTTTAAATAGTTAAGTATTCAAGTTTTCTGCATGTTTAATGTTTCTTACATGAGCCAGAGTGTTTATTATTTGCTTACATTCACGTCTAGAAAAATGAAAAAAACCTATTATGCTCAGTTAATATTTCACAACACATTGTATCAAACGAATTGATTTTGGTGATGGTGCACCTAAATCATCAAATATTGTGATTATATAGACATGCACGATGCGGATAAAGTGATCATTTGGTGACCACTGAACATTGATCTTCTATCCCTAGATTCGATTTATCAGCTATGTTCTCGAATATAGAATAGTTGTGACTAATTTTCGATTAACGAAGAATAAAAAAAATCGATTCGTAATCAAGGTTTTAATTCCAAGGCACAATATCTACCGAGAATAGAAACTAATTAAATGGACTAGTATATTTAGTACGCTATCTAGTTGATACAGACTTACAGTAATTACGAAAAAAACTGTTTTTTTTAATATTTTGTCCCAATTCTTTTTGCTAACCGCTCTATGTCGCTTTTTTTTATTAAAAAACACAAGATTCTATTATAATTCATCAACGTACATATCTTTCCCATCGATATATTGATTATTCTGTGCTATACGTTGAAATAGAATACTGCATAGACTATAACATCATTAATGAGATATATAACTGATAAGAATCGAAAAAAGAAAGAAACGTCTTTTAACCTCTCTGTCAACATACTATATAGTGGGAATCGATTTTACAACATGAAATGTTACACTGGCCTAGACAAATAAAAAAACAATCCCATCGATGACGCATGTATTTTTCCCTTTTCCCATGAACATAGAAAAGTATACCAATATTGTATCCCATCCGATGTCTGACCTTTTATCTTTCACTCTATATAAACCGCAGTAAATCGTCTTCAATGTTATAAATAAATCACATTATATTTTA
>Ga0209930_1002024_pt1 | contig 26597 bp, 31 predicted proteins | sample ThiBiot_500_biof_2_FD_183948 | JGI IMG/M metagenome (GOLD analysis project Ga0209930, IMG submission 183948) | Wastewater bioreactor microbial communities from Cape Town, South Africa - Thiocy_cont_500_biof (SPAdes) | ecosystem: Engineered > Bioreactor > Thiocyanate-remediating >... | reverse complement strand
ATATTCTTTGTGATTTGGAATCGATCATTTTTCAGTATTACTCATTTTGATGACTTGTTACTGCTGTTTCATTTTTCCATAATCGAAAATCGTTTGTATTTCGATGTTTTCGTCGTTTTCTTGGTACTCTGGTGACATGAACCTTATTTGAGAACCTTTTCGATGTGAAACTATCCGTTGTAGTAGACATGAGTGAATGTATTTTGCTCTATTTCTTTTACAATTCATCCATTATAACAATACAATTCTTATGTCTTCTTTTTTTTTCTTTTCATCAATAAAATTCAGTAAGTAGACTAATACGTATATTTATTCAGTTATCTTGATTATGATAGTGAAAATTGCGTATTAAAAACAAAATACACACAAATCTTTAAATAAATCTCTATAGCTGCTGGTTTTTTTTCATTAAAGAAGTCTTGCAAATATTCAGTATTTCTGTAGAGAAAGAAAGAGAATTTGAAATGATTTTCACTATGATTTTGTTTCAATAGATAGCTTTATAAGTAAAAGGCATGTGTAGAAGAATACTGCAGAGATAATCATTAAAACAAAATTTTGATAACTTTTTTTATCGTTCTTTTTTCCTCTCTATTTCTTCTTTATTTTTCTTATTTTCATTCGAAGATTTATGTAGACATTAGAAATCATCTTCTCGTGATTCGATCAGCTAGATAGTTACAAGTTCAGTATTTAGTAGCAATTTTTCTATTATGTACTCTCTAACAAAGATAAAAAAGTCAAAGTCGTTTTTCATCAGCTTTTGACGTAATAGTCGTAGGGCAGTCTTTGTAAATTTAATATTTTGCGTTTTTAGACGAATACCTTATAAAAAATACACGTGACTCTTGATAATATTAAGTTCGTTTATTATTAACGAGACTGTAGCCAACTTGTTGAAGCAATAAATATCAACGGTATAGGTTGTTACCTTTCTAATATGGGTTCTTTCTTGGCCGAAAAATAAATTATGCGGCGGTAATTAGTTTTTTTGTGGGGGCTGTTTCGACCCCAAGTTACAAGGTCCCAAAAGACATAAGGTGGTAGTATGAGGACTAATTGAAGACACATTTAACTACCATCTGTCGGATATAATTTTGAGTTGGCTATCAACAAAAGCGTTTTCAATAGCATGCCTAATTTTTTTTTCTTTTGAATTCATACCTTCCTCATAGATGGGCTATGTTTGCCTAGTTATGCTGCAATTTATTTTAACAGATACTTTTTATGAAGAGAGTTTGGTTCTTAATAAAATCCAGTCCAAATGATGTTCCATGAAAACGTGCTTGTGTAATTCAGCAATATAGTCGCACTTCCACCAACTACTGATTTTGAATAGATCTGAAACGATTGGTTTGTTGGAGAATATATTGCCGCATGTCCAGTCATCGTCCAAATAGCATTTGTACCATGAAGTGCGACGAAATAAAGCGGTGTAGTAGTAAAATTACATTGTGTAGTGTTGATGATCATGGTAATTATAGTTGTACTATTTATTTGCCACATTGTGTATGGTGAAATATCACCACAGAAATTTTTGTATGCTAATGATTCTGTAATTTGGTTTTGAATAGTACCTAAACATGATAAGTGTTAATATAATTAATTTATATTACTTGGTCACTGTTTACATACTGACGTTGCTTTTCATCATCAATAGATAGAGAAGTATTGATGGAACAAACAAAGCTGTTAACAATTGAACAACAAGAATTATGCGTAAAATCAGTGATAACCGTCGGCATCTTGAATTCATTCGATTTGAAGATATTGAATGTTTATAATTCATATTTTTTGACAATTAGTTTTCGATTGCAAACGGTATGAATTATATCTGAAAACGTATATATATTCTATTGATATGGGTAAAAATCAACAAAGGTCTATCAAATCATATTATTATTAGTTAGATAAAGTTCTTTTTTGTGAGATACTGTATTGTTATTGATACACACCAACCCAACTAATATTCCATTGTTCTGTTTGTGAATAGTTTAGAAATTGTTCTACATTAAAACCTTGATAACTGTACATATAGATAATGAATCCATTTGGACTAGGCACATAAACATTACTATAGCCGGTAAAGTCAGTATGCAACTTTTCCCCCTGGATACTGGCATAATATCGTGGCGTTGTGCTAAAGCTACAATTAATTGTTGATACAGATACGTGTATACCTTGAGTGCCGGGAAGATAACCTGCCCAATTAGTATATGAACTCACACCTCCACAGTAATTCGCATATACTTTTGGCTGAGTAATATCCGTTTGATTTGTCATAGGTATTTGAACTGCAAGAGAAAAAAATATTTAATTTTGAAATGTTTATTCGCAAATAACATACAAATGTTGGGCAACATTAAATAGAATAACACATTCGGTATAATCAATGCAGCAATAACAGGCAGAGCAAGTAAAGAAATACACGTGGCCGACCATTTATTTGATAGGAAAGAATTACTACAAGAAATATTATCTGTAATTTCGAATCGATCATGTTTTATAGTTACTCGCTCTTTTGAGGTGTAGATTTCTGTTCTGTTAATTTTGAATTGAATAAATGGTGACTTGTTACTGTTGTTCCTGTTTGGCATGATCGAAAGTCGTTTGATTTTCGATGTTTTCGTCGTTTTCTCGGTATTCGACGAATATGAACTTTATTGGAGAACTTTTTTAATGTAAAATTATGCGTTGCAGTCGACATGACTGAATATATGTTCTGTTATTTCTTTTTGAATTCATCAACTATAAGATTGAAATTCTTATGTCTTCTTTTTTCTTTTCATGAATAAAATTAATCATAGAAATAACTAATATATATTCTCTCAGTCATCTTGATTAGGATGGTAAAAATTCTTAGGAGAAAAAGTGAACTCTTTGTTTTGTGTAGAATTCTATGCTGATCTCAAATAGAACCAAAATATTTTATATTCGATAGAACTTGTTGAGGCCTTTCTGCTCATATGGTTGATTTTCGAAAAATGTAAATGATTTACGGAAAGATTATATCAGACAAAAAAGAGTATGGAGTTAGCATCAGAAACATTTTCATTTGACACACCCTCAAGCTTTTATGAAGAGACGAATGGTTCCTAATAAAATCCAGTCCAACTGATATTCCAGAAAAAGGTTGTGGCGTAATACATCAAAATCGTCACATCTCCACCACCTAGTGATTTTGAATAGATCTGAAACGATTGTTTTGTTGGAGAATATATTGCAGCATGTCCACCCATCATCCAAAGAGCAGTTACACCATGAAGTGAGACGAAATAAAGTGGTGTAGTAGTAAAATTACATTGGGTAGTATTGACGATCATGGTAATTATATATGTACTATTTATTTGCCACATTGTGTATGGTGAACTACCAGCGCAGAAATTCTTGTATCTTAATGATTCTGAAGTTTGATTTTGGACAGTAGCTAAGTATAATAAGTTTGAATATAATTAATTCCTACGTATTAATTGATTATTGGTTTACTCACTGACGTTGCTTTTCATCGTCAATAGATAGAGAAGTATTGACGGAACAAACAAAGCTGTTAGCAATTGTACAACAAGAATGATGAGTAAAATCAAGGATAAACACTGGCATCTTGAATATTTAGAATTCATATCGTTGACAATTGTTTTTTGCTCGCGAACGGTATGGATTATATCTGAAATCATATATATGTGTCATTGACATTTGTAAAAATCAAAAAAGGTCTATAGAATTATATTATTATTAGTTAGATAAATTCTTCTTGGTGAAATACTGTCTGGTTATTGATACACACCAACCCAACTAATATTCCATTGTTCTGTTTGCGAATAGTTTAGCAATTGTTCAGCATTCAAACCCTGATAACTGTATAAAAGCAAAAGGAATCCATATCGAGTAGGGTTATAAATATCATTATAGCCGGTAAAGTCAGTCTGTAATTGTTTTCCCTCGATACTGATATAATATAGCGGTGTTGTGTTAAAGGCACAGTTACTTGTCGATACATATGTGTAAATGCCTTGAGTGGGAGTCACATTACCTACCCAATTAGTGTATGAACTCACACCTCCACATAAATTGGCATGTACTTTTGGCTGAGTAATATTCGTTTGATTTGTCATAGGTATTTGAACTGCAAGAAAAAAATATTTAATTTTGAAATGTTTATTCGCAAATAACATACAAAGGGTGGGCAGCATTAAATAGAATAACACATTTGGTATAATCAATGCAGCAATAACAGGCAGAGCAAGTAAAGAAATACACGTGGCCGACCATTTATTTGATAGGAAAGAATTACTACAAGAAATATTATCTGTAATTTGGAATCGATTAGTTTTCATAATTACTCGTTCCGCTGAGGTGTAGATTTCTGTTCTGTTAAATTTGAATTGAATAAATGGTGACTTGTTACTGTTGTTCCTGTTTGGCATGATCGAAAGTCGTTTGATTTTCGATGTTTTCGTCGTTTTCTCGGTATTCGACGAATATGAACTTTATTGGAGAACTTTTTTAATGTAAAATTATGCGTTGCAGTCGACATGACTGAATATATGTTCTGTTATTTCTTTTTGAATTCATCAACTATAAGATTGAAATTCTTATGTCTTCTTTTTTCTTTGATAGTGAAAATTCTTTATTAAAAAAGATTCAATTGACAACTTTGATTAGTTGAATTTTCCCTTGATCACTAAACGTATAGATCGTATCAGACGTTGTATTATCATGTAAAATTCGAGCACGTATTTGATTTGTATTCTCCTGTTGAGGTTCCAATTCTACGAGTGCCCATTGTGAAGTTGATTCATCATCATCTCGTTCTTTTCGATAATAATCTTGCGCTTCGTTAATATTTTTAAAAATAACTTTAGAATCGAATGTATATTGAACAGTTTGTTCTAAGTAATTCTCCAAATCCTTTACTTTTGGATCATTGATACATTCGAGAAATTTTTCGATAATTTCTTTCGATTCTTGTGGCATGATACTGAGTGAATAAGATGTATTGAGTGCAAAAAGTGCATTTTTTTTATACTCTGATGATAGAAAAGAAAGAACGAAAAACTAACAATGCACTTCGTAAAAGTTAACATGTGTTGTTCTCTTTTTTTGCGTATTTGTTTTAATATAAAACGCCAACCCAATTGACATCCCACTGTTTATATGTTGAAGCATTGAGCAGTTGTGCTGAAGTCAAACCACTATACGATCGGCAGTAAATTCGAAATCCATTCAGTGTTGGAAGATATATCGAATTATGACCCATTAAATTATCTTGTAGATTGATTCCAGAAATACTCGTATAATAAAATGGAACTTTATTAAAACTACAGTTACGTGTGTCAATATCCATGGATATTCCATCAATAGAATAAGTTATCCATTTCGTATAAGATGATGTTCCTGCACAATGATTTCCATAGATGATCGGTTCTGTGAAAGCGAAATTACTTTGAACTATTGAATATCTCGCTGAAAATAAAAAAAAACGATTGTTAATTATTAAATCTAAGTTACCAATGAGAACGTACAGATTTTTGGTAATAACAAATAGAGAACGACATTTGGAATAACTAACGCAGTCAATACAAACAGACCGAGTAGTAAAACAAGAAGAATTAAGAGTATGTTGCGATAGATGATACGATTATTAATAACTGTATGTGAAGTTAAATCTTTATCGTATTTTGTTCGTCTACTCGATTGAAAACGAGGACTTATTTCTAAATAAAAACTAAACTTGCAGAATAAACAATTTAAAATCACACAGACATACGCGATATGCACGAACTGTCAGTTTTGATTCTGTCGTGCGGTGAAATGATCTTTGAAAATTAGACGTAAAATAATTAAGAGATCAATTGAGAAATGTTTTTTGAAGAAAATACTTGAATCTTTCGAAAACTTGATTTTTTCTTTCTCGATACTTTCTTTGCTTTGATTTTTCTTGGCATACTCAGCACGCTTTTCTTTATATCGATTAAAATTCAAATGAATGCAGAGAGAGAGACAGAGAAAGAACTTCATTGTTGTACACTTATATTGAATCTATTTACTTTGACATGCCTCTCTAAGAAACATTTATTTTTCATAATAATTACAAAAAGAAAATTGAATTTAAATCGTACAATATCTTGAATCACAAGTTGTTGGACTAACAAGATAGAAAACATAATATCCATTACAATTCGTAATCGAAATCGTCGCAGGCCACATACAATTATTGCCGAGATAATTAAAACAAGCTTGTCCATTCGTTGTACTACCTGCTGCTGACGGATAAACGCCACTATACCAACCAGAAGCCAAAGTTCCACAATGCAAATCAGCAACTGGACAATTAGCTAACATTGTTCCGGCTGCACCTGAGAATCGAACCCATTTAGCAGGAGTAAACATAGGATCATCACAATTGGAAGCCGATGGTTGTGATGCATGACGAGTACCATCAGTGATCAAAGTATAACTCGAACATTGCGATGGTAGTGCAGTCAGTGTACTTGTTGTTGTGATAGCTGTTGTCGAACAGATTGTACTTGCTGTGCTTGTACTTGTACTACCGTCAATGATCATCTCTGTCGTATTCATTCGTTGTTTCAATCCGCCTGTAGAAAAAAAAAGCGAAAATCATTCTTAAGAAAACAAAAAATCTCCTTGCCTATAATTAACAATGCGATTAACGTCCCAAAGATAGTTCCGAATATAATCAATATTAGTAAAAATAAAATTGTAATGACTTGCCAAGATGTTTCAGGTGTCGAGTCATGTTTTCTCTGTAGTACAATAACATTTTCATCCCAAACCGATCGACCCGGTAGAGTGTTGTGCATATTCGAGACATTTCCAATGTATGAAGGTGCTACGGACATGAAAATGTGACTTCTGTTTTCTTTTCTCGAAACTCGAAGATTAAAAATGAATGAAGAAGAAATTGAATTTATGTTTCATCAATAAATTTTATTCTGTCGAAAACGAAAAAAAAACTAACAAATAGAACAAAAGAAAACAAATACATGAAAACAAAAGAATTTTCTTTCGCATACAAGTTGAGAAAAGAAGAAAAAAAAAACGAAAGTCAATGTTATGATTGAACTTCGATAACAGATGTTGGCGGCGCTTCGACGGCAGTTTTCTTTTCTTTATCTTTGCTTCGATGATGTTTTTTGCTTTTCGATGAATGTCGATGTTTTTTGTGATGTTTCTTGTGTTTTTTTCCGTTTTTCACCGATTCATCTTGAGTTTTTTCATTCGATTCATCGACAACCGCTTCGACTTTGGACGAAAGTGTCGTTGGTTCTGTTGGTGTTTCTTTCTTGGCTCGATCCTCATTCGTAGCACGCGAACGACTTCTCGATCGTCGACGATCTCGACTTTAAAAAAAAACAAAAACATTTTCAAATTATCAAAAACTTTCTGCCAAAAAACCTACGTGGAATGTGACGATTCTTGCATATAGACAATAGTTCGTTGCGTTGATTGTTGAACAGTGGGCGGAGGACGCGGCGAACGACGTCGTTCCTGTTGATCCCGAGTCGACCGAGGTGGTGGCGATCTAAATTCGATTTCAATGAAAATTCAATTCGAAAAATACGAAAATTTACCGTCGATATTTGCTCGAATATTTGTCTTTGTTGTCGACGGGTCGTCGTCGGTCTCGATATGACGAAGATCGTCGTTGGCGACGAGTGTCTCGGATTGGCGAGTTTGCTCGACGACGACTTCGACTGCGACTGCGGCTTCGACTGCGCGATGAACGACGACGACGACGATTGTAACGCGAACGGGACGAACTACGTGAGTCACTGAAAAAACTCAACGATTAAGAACGAAAATGAAATCGAGAGGCAACAAACCTGCTGGAATAGGATGAATAAGACGATGAACGCGAACGACGACGGTTATTCGGCGATTTTTGCCTAGAAAAATCAAATTTCAATGAGCAAAGAAAATTTGTTCGATTTACATTCGTTGAAAATAACGTTGTTTTATGTAAAATTCGTCTTTGGAAAGTGTGTTTGAAATCGGCTGAGTTGTTGCTGTTTGATGATGCGCAATGAAAGTCGATGTCGACGTAAATGGCGCTTGTGGATGAGGATGAAACGGCGGCATATTGTATCCATTCGCTGGAATATGCGGCGCAGGAATCATTGCATGAGGTGCCGGTGCCGGGTGATGATGAATCGGCGGACCGGGGGGATAACCTTGGTAATGCGGAAGGCCAGCCGGCGGATAACGAACGCCCATTGGCGGAGGATAATAAGTTCTATAAAAAACAGAAAAACGTAAAAGAATATTCGAGAGTTTGGTTTTTCGAAACTTACGGTTGAATTGGATAGAGACCGTTGGTTGATGTTGGAGGAATGTGGTGAGGATAGATGACGTTGTGATGAGCTGGAGTTTGGTAGTAATGAGGAACAACGGGATTTGCTGGTGGCATCGGCGCAACGGGAGTTGTTGGCGAGGCGGATTGGTACAGAGAATTGATAGGCGGAGTTTCGCCTTCGGTTTTCTCGACTAAATAGAAATTTGATTTTGAAAAAAGTCGAAATTCAATTGAAAATTTACCTTCAACACTTGTCGACGATCGAAATGAGTCAGTGGGCTCGTCTTTCGGCGGCGTTGTTGTTCGTTCGAAATCCGAGTCTTTTTCTTCTTTAAACATCAATGTTCCGATCGACGGCGGCGACGGTGTTTCGCCACGCGGTTGCATTTTAATCACAATCGGAACTTTCACCGCCGGTCGTGCCGACGAAGACGTGACATTCGTCGGATCGTATTCTTCGTTTTCGTTCGAAAGATTCGTTGTCGAACTCGAATCGACATCGGCCGGTTCGATTGCTTGCTGAGGCAAAGATAAATGAGAGTAAACCGATTGATTTTGCCGTTCGTGCCAACGTTTAATATGATTTCGAAGGTACAAATTCGGGTTGATTTGATCGATGGCGACGTGTTGACAATGACACATCGGACATTCGTGATCCGAACTTTCGATTAAAGCCGTGCGAATACATTCATCGCAGAAACTAAGATTGCAACACGGAGTGATAACAGCGTCGGTAAACACTCGTTTGCACAATGGACAGAGAAGATCATTGGGAATTTCTTCATCGGCTGTTTTCGATGAACTTGAGGGTGTTGATGAAACATTTTTCTCGTCAGATTGTCGTATCGAATGAGCTAAAGCATCTTGTTTTCGTTCACTTCGTTCGACGTACAATTCTGCCATTTGTCTCGGCACGACCGAGGCGCCAGTTTGGTCTCTCAACGCACCGGGAATGTGTTTAGGCACTGGAATGAGCCGATCTCGTGGAATGCCGGTCGTTTTCTTTGGTATGGGGTCACGTGGATGACCTGCACCACGATGCGATCGACTCCCTCGATGATGATGATAATGATGGTTCATTTGGTACGGAGCGTGACGTGTCACGATGTGCGACGTGTGAGGTCGACCTGAACTTGGATTTGTTGTCGAGTTGCCCTCAGCGCCTGTCGACGACGATGGATTCGAATTATTGTTATTCGATGACTGAAGAAAAAAACACAAAATATCAATAAGAAAAAACAAGCGCAAAAACCTACCAAAAACGATGGACATTGACTTTTGATGTGCCCAGGCTGTTTGCAATGATGGCAAATAAACAAATTCGTTCGATAGGCCGGTTGAGTCGTGCTAAGAAAATCGAGATTTTCGGTTATTTTTCTTTTGTTTTTTGCAATGAAAAGACTTACACGTAACGAGCGTGTGAACCTGCTTGGATTTCTTTGATCATTTCTTCCTCAGTCATTTCCTTAGCCGGTGCTGAATTCGTTGTTTCGCTGAGTTGTTCCAACGGAATCGCATTGGTTTCGATCAACGGTCCGCTCTGATTCAAAAGAATCGCCGGACGTAAAAAACTATTCACAAAAGACAAAAATCTTCGTTTATTCAATTCGAAAAAAAAACAAATTTACTCTTGGACAATATCGTCCGATGAAACCACAGGCCTTTGGTTGCTCGTTGGCGTCAACGTATCGACTATGCCTCGAATACGTCTCGCCACGATCACGCTGGCATTTCGAGGAATTAAATCCGAATTATCTTTGTATTCTAAAGCGAAAAAATGAAATTTTTTGACAAAAGGAAAAATGAATTCGACGAACCTTCATTTGTATTTGCGTTGCTGATAATTAAATCGTAATCATCTCGAGAATTATGCGATCCTGTTCGAGAAGATTTCGCCGAAATTAAACGTTTGAGTTCTCCGAGAGAACAACTCATTCCATCGATTTTGACTGATTCAAAATCTTTGTTCGCCTTAAATCGATATCGAATAATCGACATGATTCAAAGCCAAACAGTTCTGTATGCGTGTGTGTGTTTATGTCGATCGACAATCAAAAGATACAATAATACACAAATAAAACTGATACAAGACGTTTATTTTTTTTCTTCTTGTTGAATGTTGTGAAAGCAAAATGAGCTGACGAAAAATAAAATTCACACGGATACACGATTGTTGACACAAAGGAAAAAAAACAAAATCAAGCAAACAATTACGGAAAAATTAACCGAAAAACTGTCTATGAAAAAACAAAAACAAGATTACTATCGAATTTTGATGATCGCTGATGACGATGACGAAGTATTGAGAGAAGTTTAGCGTTGAATAACGGCGGAAAAACGCCTCGATGAAGATTTAGTTACCAGACAGATTGCTTTCGTGTGCGTTTTTCTACAATCGAACGAGAGAGAATGAAAATGAATGAATGAATACGGGCAACAAAGTGTTTTATATGTGTCCTATCACGAGCAATGACGAAATTAGAAATAACCAACAGGATGATTCATTCGTAACAACAAATAAACAACCGACATTCGACGAGAACTTTGTCCTCCAATGAGATTTTCGAGTTTAATTTCGAATGGGTGAAATAAACAACGACCTCTGCAGTCGTTAGTGATTGGACAAAATCAGTTTCTCGCAATTCGCTTTGACTGCCATCTATGTACGCAAGTGTCTCCGTGACCATTGGTTCGAGTTTTCCGTAATAATTACTCATGTTTCTTCTTCCCCTCTCCTGTCAATGAAAAAAAAACGAATCAATTTAATTATTCTAGATGTTTTAATTAAAGAAAATCATTCAAACAAACACATGTCTTCACTATCTGACGATGACGGTGAGCTAAAACTGTTGAATTTCGAGAAAATTCTTTGACTTTGCAGATGCAGAACACGATTGGGATTCGTATTTAACTGAAACGAAAAGTGTTGCTGCAGCAGCTTGTTACTTCCGACAAGTAAATGTCGAGACTGAGAATTTGCCTTGTTTTTTTTTTGTGAATTTGTGTTCGTAGTCTTTGATTCCTCCGACGAATGAATTCGAAATTGGAGAGAAAGTTGAATCGATCGATCCGAGAAATCAAGATTCGTGGTGTATCGGAACGATTATTAGCAAAGACGGACCGAGATTGCGCATTCGATTGGACGGAACCGACGATCGGAATGATTTTTGGAGACTTGTCGACTCAACAGATATTCGAGTTTACGGAACAACGGAGAAATTAGTAAGACGAATCAACTGATTGATTAAAAATCGAGGCGAATTTTAGGGCGGACAAATTGTACTTCCACTTGGTTTTCAACAAAATTCATCACGATGGGCGAAATACTTCGAACGATACATAAAAAACGGTCCATTCGCTCGTGAATCTTGTTTCAAACCGGTAGCTGTCACTCGTTTGTCAAACAGAATTGCTTAGTTTAGTTTTTGTTCGTTTAGTCGCCGGAAAAACCTGCGAAGAATCTCTTTGAAATCGGTGATAAACTCGAGGCGGTCGATCCTCGACATCCTCATGTAATCTGTCCAGCAACGGTGACTAAAGTTCTTCCCGGTGACCATCGAATTGTGATTTGCTTAGACGGATGGAGTTCGTCGAATAATTTCAAAGTCGAATACTATTCGCGAGATATATTTCCGGTTGGTTGGTGCAAAACTGCAGGAATTCGAATAGCAAAAATCGGAGGATATCGTACGTTTCGTTTTTTTGTTTTTTGAGGAGAGAAAATGGGAAAATCTCGGTTTAGCTTATTCTCGAACGGCAAATAAACAGAACGAACTGAAAAAGAAGAAAACCACGATAGCTGACGAAATATCATCGAAAGATCTGACCGGTAGAATTCGAAGTTTATTTCGAGAAACCGTAGGCTAATAAATCGTTTTCTAGTAACTGTATTTTGGAATTATACGGGTGATAATGGCGGAGTTCTATTGAATCCTCAACGATTTCTTTACTTGATGCCATCGGTATTTGGTCCTGGTGAAGTTCATTCGGTTCTAAAGTTGATATTTGATTCGTGTGTGAATTGTTCTTTTCAACCAACGTTATTTACCAAACGTATCCGTGATATTTTGACAGAAACGAACAAACATTCGACGAAGGAAATCAAATGTAATTCGAATTGAAAAGAAACGAGAACAAAAAACAACAAATCTTTTTTGTAGTGGAAAACGGGACTTTAGTTGATGTTCCTTTGATTGAAAGTGAAGAAGATTTTTGGAATATCATTCGACGATTTCAAAATGGAATCTTAGCTGGAAATGATTTGCTCGTTTCGACTCTACCCCAGCCAACAACAACTATCGATGAAGATCAAAGTAAAGATTTGCTTGATTTCAATCGAATTCGAAATTCAGTTCAATTAGATTCATCGTCAAGTAATTACGAGAATAAACGCAAAAGTATCGAATTTGATCTCGGTAAATATTTTCGAAAGAAAAGTTTCTATTAAATTGACTTTTTGTTTGAATAGAAGATGAAACTTATCTGACCAATAGTAAAGTGTCAAAATCAAGTTTCGATGAAGAATCAATTTATAATACCGGTTCATTCGAGCTCAACTTTTCCTTTGCCATTTTAATTTTCGTATTTTTCAGAATCTTCATCTCAAAGTGATCTTTCAAATGTGATATCAGATCGTCTTGAAGAATACACTCCAAACGAAGTTGCAATGTTTATTCGAGAAATCGACTCGTCATTCAATGATCTCGCATCTCGATTTCTTCAAGAAGTAATTCTTCATTTTCAATTGAATTCAAATGACAAATTGTTTCGCGTAGGAGGTCGATGGCAAGGCTCTTCTTCTGTTGTCCATCGATATATTAATGCGATACATGGGCTTGAAACTTGGACCATCGCTTAAAATCATTCATCATATTGAAAAATTGAAAAAATAATCGTTGCAAAACAGTTTTTGTTCTCGGTGATTTTGTTTTTTTTTCGTTTTCGTGTCAAATAACAGTGCATTGCTTATTCTCAAGAGAAAATCCAAAACGAATCTTTTAGTATTTGGGGAGATTTTTCTTTCGTTATTTCTTTTTCGTTTTTCTGTATATTCGAATAACATTTGATCTTTCGAATGAACTTATGTAACTTATTAATTGATTTCAATTGAATTTAATTCAGTAAGTTTTTGTACAGCATATTGTTTGTTTACTCTCTCAATATGTGTCTATTCGGTGTTTTCAATAAATTAGAGTTAACAACGTATATCGAACTCGATACATCTGTGTGTTATTTATCGAATGAGAATGACACATTCTCATTGACATGCTGCGAATGTTCATCTGTAAAAAGGTCATTGATGTCAGTTTCGATCAAACATGCATGATGATTGATCAATCAATCGATCGATTACAACATGATCGATTGATTGAGAATACGAATGTAATAATTATTGTTTTAGATTTAGTAACAAGAGACGAAATGATTGCTTTTTAATTCGATCAGACTGGTAAATAGTTTTTCAATTCTATTGTTCCGTAAAGACTTCTTTTGATACGCACATACACACACACCGACTGCTATCAACTAATTTGTTTTCTTTTTCTCTTCTCATCGAGAAGAACATACGCACAGATTAATATGTTGCTGATCGTATTATCATCAACATTAGAAATGGCAGACTAAACAGAGAAAATGATGAGTTGTTCATGTCTAATTGTAGTCATCGAATAAGTGCTGACTAACAATCGCCTCACACTCGATAGACAAAATATTCATATCCAATCTGAAAGTACTAATAAAGAAGAAAAGTTGCGTTTTCTCTTTTTTTTTCTTCTTCTTTGTGATGTGTATGTTCTTGTTGGATGAATCCGCCTCCTAATGATCTCATCTTTCATTCGTTTCCGTTCCAACCGTTTGTTCAAGGTTAAGAGAATGAGATTTGTGATTAAACTGAAATGAAGCAATTAGAATAAAAACGATCTTTTCTTCTTCTTCTTCTTCTATTTTTGAATTGACGATTGATTTCTTATGCTTTTCCTACGGCACGTTTTGTCTTTTTTTCGTAGTTGTCTAACCTTGAATCGTTGTCATAAGAAGAAATAAAGAAGTATTATTATTATTATTATTATTCGTATTTAGTTAGGATCGCGTGTGATGAAAACTAGAACGAAGGAATTCTCTGATGTTTGCAATGTAATACGAGATAGATTTTTAGCTGATGGGAGATCCGAGCCAATTAGAGTTGAACTTCAATATGAAAAATGTATGATACGTCCGGAGGCCAACGTGTTTGTGTTAACATCGAACATAGTTACTATCACTAATTATTTTTCAATAACACACTTGTTCACGATGGACGTGTATTGCATCATTTCATTTCTTTTCTTTTTTTCAATAGATCTAATAGAAAAAGGAATGTCGATTAGTCGGTTTTCTTTTCGGATGTGATTTGCATGTTTCATTTGAATGAGCTGTCGAATGGCTCATTTAGATCTAAGTACACCTGAGTCAGAGAAGAGTTGTCGCTGTTCAAACATATGTTTGTTATTCACAAATATCAATCGAAGAACACCAGAGAGAGAGAGAGAGCGTCTGATGATCTCATGTTTCACGATAATACAAGGTCCTATGTTCTTTTTTCATAGTTGGTCACGATTATCTGATGAAATTTAAGTGTGTCTTTACGTAAGCCAGCCTATCATACACTTGAACAAGAAAGCCCTTCAGATGTCTGTCAAACGAGAGACACAGAGAGAGAGAGAGGAATAAGGTACAAATTAATAAATATGAATGGAGAAAGAGAGAGAGAGAGCGAGACATAGAGAGAGAACAGATAAAAAAAAATATTACGACATAGTTGTTCTTTCTTTTCTCTTGTATCGATAGATGAGGAAGAAAACGACAGCATTTTTTTTCCTGGTACAATAAAAAAAAGGATTTGTCTGTTCAATCTCAATCATTTGCATGGAGAATTAAACAAGAGCATTTTACTCTTGAATTACGTCATCATAATCTGATCATCTTATAGTATACAAACGTAAGTAGCCTGAAGTTTGATTTCGTCATGTTCAAACATATTATCAGTCAATTTAACCATACTATTTGTTTATACAACCATTGATTTGATATCTTCAGATCGAACCATGTCTCGAATTTACAATTTCTTGGTTATTCTCAACCTTGTTTACAATGTCTCGTCAAATTTAATATTGTCTGAATATGGTAAAAAAATATCGATTTAATAGATTTTTCCTTGTAAATGTTAAATTGAAACTATCCTATTTTGAGAACAATGCAATGCACCATTAGGTATGGAGTCAGGCTCAATTAGTGATAGTGATTTGACCTCGAGTTCAACACACGATGCAACCAGTGTCGGTGCTCAAATGGCAAGGTAAAATAAAAAAAAACCCGCACATTGAAGATTAAATCAATTCGATTAACATTTGTTTTATTTAAAAAAGGATTCGAACTGAATTAGAAGGAGGAGCTTGGTGCCCAGATAAACCTATCGGACCGAAATCATACGAATACATTCAAATTGAATTACATCATTTATTTTATATAAATGCCATTGAAACACAAGGTCGATTCGATAATGGACAAGGAAATGAATATGCCGAATATTTTCAAATTCAATATCAACGAGAGAATAATTCATCACAATGGATTGATTATTTTAATAAAAAAACGAATAAAACTGTACGAGAAAAAAATTATTATTCATGAGAAAGAAAAGTCACAATTGTTGTTTTGGATTTTCTAGTTAATCAAAGCGAATATGAATACGTATTCAGCGGAGAAACGTGTTTTAAGTTCGACAATTCTTGCTAAACGTATTCGAATTATTCCCTATAGTTCACGTTGGCGAACGGTTTGCATGCGAGTTGAACTCTACGGTTGTCCGTTTCACGGCGGAGTTATTTCGTACACAACTTCGCCAAGTATCGATCGAGACACTTCGTACGATGGTAAAAAAACCTTTTCAACCTTTGCTTTTTTGTTATTTGTTCAATTCAGGTGGAATTGGAAAACTAACTGACGGAGTTTTGGGTGGAAATGAAGATTCTTGGTTAGTTTGGAATAAATCTTCAGTTACAATTCAATTTCAATTCGATACTTCTCGTCATTTCAAAATGATTCGAATCTATTTTCTCAATAATAAATATAAATCCGTTCGAATTCGTTTCGATAAAAATCAATTGATCGATCACGATATTTCTCCTCAATCGACCTCGTTGTCAACTGTTTTCGTTGATACGATTTATTTAACCGAACATCAATCGATGATCGTTGGCAAACAAGTCGAACTTCAATTCGAATTCGATGCTGAATTTCTTTTTCTCACGGAAATCGTTTTCGATACTCAACCAGCAGTGATTCTCAACACAACAACCAAAGATTGTCGAACAGGTAGAAGAAAAACATTGAAAAAAGATGATTTATTTATTCGGTTGTGTGATTAAGGTTGTTTAATCGTCGACAAAAATTTGACCATAACTTCATCATCGATTGGTCAATTGACTTCGTTCGAATGGTTTCCAACGATGATTTTACTGATTTTATTTCTTTGCTTTGTTTTCCTTTTAATTTTAATCGTCACTCGTATTCGTCATTATAATTTACGTCGAAAAACGAATCTCTACGAAAAATGTTCGCAACTAACAAAACCAACAAACCGTTTGCCAATTGAAACTCATCCAAATCAAATTCATATTCGATCGAATTACGATGATATCACATCAATGGGCTCGTACATCTATCCAATAACATCAACAACATCATTGATTCACACCAGTTCACCATCGTCTCTATTCAAAAGTGATCAATACACAAATAACGTAGAAAAAAACCTAAAAACTCGAATTCAAAATTCAAATTTTTCGTTTTTAGACGTATCATTACGCATCATCAGACATCACACAAAATTATTTTCGACCGATAAGTTTATTTAATTGTGTAGCTTTTCAAGAAGTTCTCCCGTCGAAGATAACTCCTTGTTATCCACCGGCAATCAACAGTCTAGAATTGTTTTCTCTTGCTAAAATATCCGAATCGAAATTCGGCGAAATCTTTCTCGGCAAATATCAATCGAAATCAGTTCTAATTAAGATTCTCAAATCGAATTGTCTTCAATCAGCGAAGTGAATATCCAACAAAGACGAAATTCTCGTTTTTTTTTAATTCGAATTTTAGAGAAAATTTTCTTTCGGAAGTCAATCTTCTTTCACGTTTAAAACACGTTAATCTTTCGTCAATCTGTGCGATTGAATTCGATTCGCTTTATTACGTTCAACAGTATTCAGATTTAGGAACTTTACAAGATTATTTTCACACGAAAACGAATAATTCAACTTTTCAAAAGTAAAAACTTTCTCTTTTGAACGTTCTTTTTCTCGAAAAGATTCGTTTTGATTCACATAGAATGAATATTTACTTTGCACATCAATTAGCCAATGCATTAGAATATCTTTCGACATTGAATCTCATTCATAATGATGTTGCAACGAGAAATTGTCTATTTTATCCTGATTTAACAATAAAATTAACTGACTGTGCAATGGCTTTGCATCAATTCGAGCACGAATATTGGATCTGTACGAATGGAGAAAAGATTCCATTGCGATGGATTTCACCAGAAGCTTTGACAGTAAGTCGTCTTTTCATTCAACGAAAATCACGAACAATCGAGAATTTTTCAGAATAAACCAACGATGCGATCAGATATTTATTCATTTGCTGTGACTCTCTGGGAATTTTGGTCTCGTTGTTCGAGTTTGCCTCACGTTTTATTATCCAATGAAGAACTTTATCAGTATATTGTTTATCAACAATCGTCCTATCGAATCGAACATTCAAATCAATGTTTTGTTCGTCTACCTCAACCATCCGATTGTCCAAAAGAAATCTTCGATTTACTATGCGAATGTTGGCAAATCGACCCGATCAAACGGCCGAATATATCCGACATTGTTCTCTATTTCAAACGACAAATCAATATTTCCTAATTATCTTAGTTTTTCGATAAATAAAATTTCAAAAAAAAACCAAAACTATCTTTGAAATAGGTGTGCATATATTTCGTTATAAATAACTTCTACATAAAAAGCGTTTAAAATATCGACAAACGAACAAAATTCACAATTCAGTACTTGGTTGAGTCGAATTCAATTGTTGACTTCTCGAATACGCTAAATTCTCGTGTCCAGCCGGCGTATTTCTTCCTGCAAAAAGCAGTGCTGGATTAGCATCAGTGAAATGTGCTCGTGGTCGATGATAATATCGAACATATTCTTCGTATGTCTGTCGAATTCGTTTGCCGGTCGGATCGACAAATTCTTTTTTCATCGTATTTCCTGTTGGACGAATTTCTCGGATCATCTGTTGACTTGCCGTGAGATCGTACCATTCATTTCGAAGATAGGAGAACAAATCACGTAGACACGACCAACGATTTGGACAACAAGGCAAACAGCCACAGCACCAGAACGATGTAAAACCGTGACGAGATGATTCACGAATCGAACGAACGAGAAAATACGATAGCCAAGGATTGATTGCTCGGTTGATCAATCGAAGACTTATCAAAGGAATGTCGATTGCGTAATGAAGATTACGAGTTTGTAAGTTTTCTTCAATGTTGTCGTGATAAATTCGAACCAAACGATAGATGTAATACGGCAATTGACAAACAATAAAAACAATGACATACACAATGACCTGAAAATGAAAACGAATTCTTATCAAAATATCTCGAATATCCCCTCGGGCGAACAAACCATTTTGATTAGATTTGGATGTTCGTCATCGTATGTTTTCAAATCGAATTGTTTGTATAAATTGACGTCTAATTCAGTGAGACTACTGTCGGTATCGAGATTAGATTTCGATTTTTTCGGTTTTCGATGAATAAATCCGCGAAGAACGAGAAACAAGATCATTAAAAATATTGGCAAAGCATTGCCAAAAATAAAATCCAAAAGGTAAATTGTCTTAATTGGACTTTGAACCTTCTGTAAATTTAGCCAATCAAGCTCCTCTATTTGGCTGCGATTCGTTTGACATTCATATGAACCGTAATTCAACGGTTTTAATCGTTGATCAAAAAATAATATCGGTATTAATGCATAACAAACAGCTAACCAAAGTGACAGAATTATACAAATGCCTGTTATAAATCGACGAATACCGTAACAACATGTTTGTCGTTTAACACAACGATCAACACATAAAAATACAATTGTATAAGCAAGAAGAAAGTCCATCGAACGTAGAATATACGTTTCGGCTTTACACCATGAATCATTCAGCCATTTGCCATTGTAGATAGCGAAATGTTGGCCAAGATCAGCGAATGAAACCATTTTAACAATATAAAATATCGATGTCCAAATAAATCCTTCGAGAACAATGTTCCAAATTAAAACATGAATACTTTTTCGACCGAATCGATCGTTACTAACGCATAACGAATAGAAATTTAAAACATTACCAAAAAAAGCAATAGCAGCAAGAATCGTATAAACAATGGGAATAATAACACGAATTGGATAAGCAATCGAATCCAATGCCGTATTATCCATGTTCGTTGTTAATTTCAACTAGAAAATGTTGACCGATGTTGAGTAGATTACATTTTTATTGTAGAACATTGCGATTAAGAACAAACTTTTTTTTTATTTGCCTTCAACTCGTCGCCTGCCTAACGTTGACTCGCATGCACACGTATATATATATATATATATGTAAATCTGCGTTCTTTTTTTCTTTTCCTCACTCGATTTATATGCCTAGTATTCTTCCCTGCATGATTCTCTTACCGTCCGTGGTTTCATGTCTTAGATACAGGTAAGAGATTTTTTTTCTCTTTTTCTCTTTCTCTTTCTGTTCTATTTTATATATCGATGCCAAATTCAAAGAGAAAAGTGTTAGGCCAATAATCTTTCAAACAGAATACATTACGGATTGAATTAATCATACAGATATTCACAATTGAAAACAGATGAAATAAGCAACCAAATATGACTCAAGATTCGATATGCTTTTGTTAGTTTGAATAGAGAAGAGAAAATAAATATTCTGGCTTCTTTCTCTTTCTATGTGCAATTTGATAATCAATCCCGTATAAAACACATATTTTATCTCGCTTTTCAAGGCTTTGAATATAAATATCATTCGAATTTCGACTATTTAAAACGATATCATTTCAATGTGTCGATACATTTTGATCTTAAGAGAGACGATACTTTATCTTGACATTTCATTTGAACTTTTACTAAATGTGTAAATTTTTTTTTTACATTTCTCTTTAATATCTTTGCAATAAAAACTAGTTTGCTCGCATAAATTTCTGCAATTATTCACTTAAAAATTTGCTACAATTGATATTTGAATAGTAAAATAAATGAATACTTGAGGTGTCACTAGTTTACTGAGATGGTGTGAGTGGCACAGTATTTCTCATAATGAGAGAGAACTTGTCCAATAACGAACGAACGTACATATTTATATATTTATATTTGTGTCAGTTGTGAGGAGAAAAAAATTATTATTGTATTTCCGTGTTTTAAGATATTCGTGTGAAGTCAATTTTGCAGATGATTGTTGTTGTTGTCGTTATTTTTAAATAAGTAATTTGTGGCAAATGTCGTCATTAGTCGATGAACAAGTACCGACCATCACGAAAGACGAGTGCTCGTATTATGGTCGATTGAATCGAACTGGTTTTGGTCTTATACGATCGTACGAAGGCATTCCAGAGAATCTCTTGATCAATATTGTCGTTTCAGCGGTAATAAAACTCAACTGAAGACGAAAAATATGTTGAAATTGAATTTGTTTTAGATTCTTTTGCTCGTTTTTGTTTATCTACGACGTCGATTTTCGGATTCGAAAAGTATGGCCGATGGAAACGAGTAAATTGATCGTTTTTATTCGTTGAAATTATCGAATTAAAATTGAATTTGTTAGAATCTCAGCTCTTCTCTATGGTCAAAGTAGTTCAGCCAAACGTTACGTTCAAAACGTAGGTTTTCTCTAAACATGAATCGCATTGTTTTCGCACGAGTCTCTTCCTGCCTATTGACATAATATGATTTCTTTTCGTTTCATCCAGGCCAATGAATCCTGTTTGCATCGATATTTTGTGGTAAATCTAGTTTTCTTTTGTCCGTGATCTATTGTCTCTCGATCGAATTAAATTTGAAACGAATATGAGAATAACTGAGTTCGATTTGATTTTTGTTTAGACACGTTGGTCGTGGATTCGAGATCTGTTTAAAATCAGGTAGATTTTTAAAAGATTGAGATTTTGTTGAACAAAAAACTATCGATTGGTTCGTAGTGATTGGGATGTTTATCGAAATTGTTCGCCAGATGCTTATTATTATTTACTATTTCAAACTTATCTCATTGTTTATTTGCTTTTTTTGACGATTTTCTCGTTGACAATCATACTTCCAGTTAATTTCCAAGGAACTCAAGGTTCATTCAGTTTTTTCAAAAAAGAAACAAAAAAAAGATTTGTTTTCTATAACAGGTAGTTCAAAACAAAGATTTGCTCATACAACTATCGCTAATCTTCCACCCAAGTATTTCTGTTTGAATTTCCTTGCGAAAATCTTTGATTTGTCGGTTTAGTTCTCCATTACTTTGGGTACATGCTTGTGCGTCGATAATCTTTGTGTTGGCTGGCATAATCGTTGCTTATTTGTATACGAATGCAACGCGTTATTATGCAACTGAAGATATGGTAAAATAGTTTGACTTTTTGATTTGAATCTTTTGTAATTAAATTGTTAGTACGAAGATGAAGAGTCGAAAGAAAAAGTAGAGTCTCTCTGTTGTATTCTGTGATTGTCTTTCGTTGTTGTTCATTTTCAAATTAAAAACGAAATTCGTTTATTTAGGCAAGTCGAACGCTGATGATTCGAGGAATTCCTCGTGAATCGTGTCACGAACAGAAGCTAACTGAATATTTCCAAGAAGCTTATCCAACATTTCACATAACACACTTGACCTTAGTTTACAACATCGCTGTGTTACAACATGTTTACAAACGACGGTTCGATCGTTTTTTTTTGTTTTGTTCTGTTTGATCGTTTTCTGTTTGTTATTTCAGCGAACTCAATCTTCGAATTTGGCAAGAAAGTAAACGAATGTTCGAAACAACCGGCAAACGACCTGTTGTTTACAATAACAAATGCGGTCAATTATGCGGAGTAAATCTCGATTTCTTCTGTTTTGTTTTTGAATATATATTCGTGTTTTAGTGTTGTGCAAAGGAAGTCGATGCAATCGAATATTATGAAAAATTGTATGAAATGTATAAAGAAAATGTCGAACAAGAATATTCACATGTTCGAGAGAAGAAATGTGGTCTCGCTTTTCTAACGTTTTCAACGCCAGCTGAAGCACATCGGTAGATGTTTTGTTTTGTGGAAAAAGTAGTTCGATGTCGTTTGTTTGTTTAGGGTTTGTTCGAATTTTCGACCGACTTGTTTTTCGCCTGATGGTCGACCGAAAACTTCGACTAGTAAATCACTCGGTCTACACGAATGGAGCGTTAGTTTCGCACCAAGTCCAAAAAACATCATTTGGTAACCGAGAAATCAATTTCTTCGAGCGAAATTTTTCTTTTTTTCATAGGAAAAACATTCCAATGAGTGAAATCAGTCATTGGTTTCGCATCATCGTCGTCAATATCGTAAGTTTTCAACCGAAATCCTTCACTGTAACACTTTTTTTCGAATAGATTTTAGTATTTTTTATGATATTTCTCACAACACCATCGATTGTTATGAGTACGCTCGATAAAATCGCGAATAAATATCGTTCGATCGATCCTTTAAAAAAAGTGACTGAGCAAATTCAATTTCCCGTTCTCTTAACATCGGTATTTCCTGTCCTATTGCTCCGAATTTTCGCAGCAACAATGCCGTCATTAGTCAGCATAACATCGTTATTAGAAAAGCAATGGAAAAAATCTGCATTGGACAAATCGATGATGGTGAAATTGTTTGTTTTTCTTTCGATGATGATTCTGATTTTACCGTCATTGGGCTTGACGAGTATCGAAGGTTTTCTTCGATGGGTTTTCGAAAATGAAGAAGGCATTTCGCGAAAGAGTCGCATTCGTTGGATGTGAGACATGATTTTCTCTTTTGATATTCAAAAAAAAGAAACAATTCTGATTTGTAGGTGTGTTTTTTTGCCAGATAATGGTGCTTTTTTTGTCAATTATATCATAACTTCGGCTTTTATTGGTGCAGCTATCGAATTATTACGTTTAGCTGATTTGGTTTTTTATATTTACATAATTGTAACAGCGAAATCAACTGCCGAAAGACGAGTTATTCGTCATGTAAGTGTTTGTTTTCGGATGTTTGCTGTCGAATTCATTGAAAAATTCATCTAGGCTCTTCAATTTCCATTCCGTTTCGGCGTTCAATATGCGTGGATCTCCGCTGTTTTCTGCATGATTGTCGCCTATTCAATCGCTTGTCCTTTGATCACACCGATCGGTATTTCCGAACGATCGAGTTTTTCATCTCTTTCGAATATTTTTTTGTCTTGTTTTCAGGTTTAATCTACATGTTAGTCAAGCGTGCAGTTGATAAATATAATTTAGTGTTCGTTTATGACACGGAAATCGCCGATAAAAGTGTTCATCGTTTAGCTGGTAATTTCATAATCATCGCTTTGATTATTCAGCAATTGACGTTACTTTTCTTCGTACTCGTTCGTTCTGGTTCGTTTTCACAAGAAATTTTTTTATTGATTTCGCATTGTTTTTGTTTGGTTTTCTGTAGAAAAATTAACATATTTATCCATGACTTTATTGGGCAGTTTTATTCTCACAAGTAGAAAAGATTTTTTTTGTTGATTTCAAAAGGAATTTAAATGATATTTAAGGTGGTGTTTATTTGGGTTTCTCATGTTTCGATTGTTTTGGTCAATGGAGTTCGAAGAAATACGCGGCAACAAGTGCAATTCTACCCGAGGTCAGCACTCATTTCATCTCTCATTCGGTTAAATACAAATTATTAAGAGAATTGTTTAACATCGTAAGAAGGGAAAAAACGGGGCATTCGGGCTGGGAGAGGGATTTGAACTTGTTTTTTCTTCATTTGACTTCGATTATCGAATTTTAGGAAAGTGGAAATCGTCAAAAACTTGATGATTTAGGTGAATTGGAGGAAATCGAAGGTCGTGAAACGAAACAACGTGCAACATCGGTAAATGAATTTGTTTGTTTGTTTGTTTTTCTGTTGAAATGAAATTGTTGAATTTTTGTAAATTAGAATTATATTCCAACAATTCTGAATGCATGTATAGAAGAATTTGATCTGCCTCCGAGTATGACGAAAATCCGTCGACCCTCGACACGCGAACCCTTGACGCAAGGAAATCATTACGGAACGATTGATCCAATCGATCAGCCGATTATCGTTGGAACCGGAGACGAGAATGATTTACTTACAGATTAAAAACAACGAAAATCTTTTCTTTTTTTTCCTTCGTTTTATCGAATAATCATCTCAGAAATCACGCAATATGTTTTTTTGTTGTATTTTATTCGTTTATCTTCATTATCAGTAATATTATTTCTACTGGAATCGATCTGATTTTTCGTTGTTCTAGATGGCTGATGATCTAGGTGACGATGATTACTATCTTCAAGAAGATTTTTCTCTTGAACCAACGAATTCCAATGAAACAAAAGTGAAAACGAAAAAAAACAAAGATAAACCATCGATAAAACGACCGATCGGATCCTATTCGGATTTAGTTACAACGATTCGTCATTTCTATAAAAAATCCAAGAGTGAATACGAATTAGACGAACTACTTTCGATCTATAATAATTCATCGATATCTGCTCCATCTCCATCGGCAACATCGATTTCACTCGACGAATATCTCAATGAATTACTCGTCAAAGGCAAATGGTCGAAACAAGCCGATCTTTCCTCAGCACCAGTCGTGTTGATCATCGCACAATCTGCATTGCGTTGCATTGAATTAGGAAAAACTTTGAAAAATTCTTCATCATCAAAACTACTAACATTTCATTATTTGTTCGCTAAACATAAGAAACTTTCGGAACAAATTGATTTGTTAAAAAAACCGAATACTTTGTTTAATATTATCATCGGTACGCCGAAACGTATCGATGATATTCTAGCCGAGAAAGTCGTGAATTTCAAACGGTTAAAATTCGTGCTCATCGATTGGAATTATGCGAATGTCAAACAACAACGTTTAATCGATTTAAATCAATTGAAAAGTGAACTTTGTCATTTGTTATGCGAACAAAAAGTTTTGTCGAAACGTTTTTTCAATGAAAAAACTCGAATTGGACTTTTTTGAGTCGTTATGTTCTCGTTTTGTTTTTTTGTTTCAGATGGGAGGACCTGCAGAAATCGATGGAAAAACTCATAAGGAAACAGATAATTTCCTTCCGTGTAAATTCGTAATTAATGGAATTGCATATACATCAGCGGAAAATTATTTTCAATGTGCCAAAACGACGAATGATGCCGACAGAGAAATGGTTCTGAAATCGGGATGCGGCGTCGGCGCTTGGTCGGCTGGTCAAAAGATAAAAATTCGTTCCGATTGGGAAAAAGTTAAAGTTGAAGAAATGTACGTTGGGAATTTAGCAAAATATCAGCAAAATGAAGATTTACGAGAGCAACTTTTGAGCTCAGGAAACGGTTCGATTCGTTTTACTGGTTCGACTCCATTTTGGAATAAATGGAATGGATTAATTCAAGAACGTATTCGAGCAGAATTACGTCAGAATGGCGACGAAGATGCACAACGTGCTCAAAAAATTCGTGATTTAATGAGCAAATATGCTCAAGAAAACTAACGCTTACGAACGTTTTGACATTCGTTTTTAATTTTACAGTGAATTGACTTTCCCTACTCCAGAAAAGTGTGATATGTTTTGAACTAAATAAATAATTTATTTTCATTATTTATTCAAGTATCATTATCGTCTCGATAATCAACAGAAGAAGAAAAAAACGTCATTAGATAAAAAAAAAAATGACGTTGTTCTTTCGTGATCGAAAGGATTTTCTTGCAAATACCCTAGACGTTAATCAAATCAACGCTATTCATTCAATTGAAAATTAATCAAAAGTGAAACGTTTGCTTTTCTCAATTTCGTGCACTTTGTTATATAATCAAAAGGATAGTTGACGAAGTTTAACAAACAGATGCACAAATCGGAAGGCAACTCACGTAAAAAGTACGTCATTAATATGTTAGATTAAAATTAATTAAGACAAATCATTTCTCCAATTTGTAATCTTCATTTGAATATCGCACA
>Ga0209930_1002014_pt1 | contig 26791 bp, 22 predicted proteins | sample ThiBiot_500_biof_2_FD_183948 | JGI IMG/M metagenome (GOLD analysis project Ga0209930, IMG submission 183948) | Wastewater bioreactor microbial communities from Cape Town, South Africa - Thiocy_cont_500_biof (SPAdes) | ecosystem: Engineered > Bioreactor > Thiocyanate-remediating >... | reverse complement strand
TTGTATAGCAACATCAACGACAACAACAAGTATTGATTTCGATGAAAAGTTGATTTTTTTTTCGTAATACGATATTTTAGCGCCTGGATGTCATTTGTGTCCTATCCAATCGTACAATGCTTCGTGTTACAATTGTATAACACTATCATTAGGATGTTTTTTAAATTGTATGTGTCGTAATGCATCCGGATCATACATCAACACATCATATACTCTTTCGCCAGGCTTTGGTAATGGTTGCAATCTATCAAATATGAATGGAAAACTTGTATGCGGCAGTTCTTGCATTTGAACTTTTATTATAGAGAGAACATAAAATTGACTCGTTTTTCTTTATTTATTTCTTGTGAAAATATTTTCGAATTCGTCTTTCTCTGTTAAAGAAAAACTAGGCTAAGATAGAATGACTTTTATTCGTACTTGAAAACAGTTGAAATTAGCGAAAAAAGCCTTTTTCATGTCTAAATCGTGTTTTTTTAATGAGTTTATCTTGTAGAAATAAATAATAATAACAATAAGTGACCTCGATAGAAACATTTTTTGTTATTTCTGTGTTATTATTTCGTTGGAGTAAATAGTCTCGTTTTATTTTGTATCATTTTTGCAAAATGTCTTGGAAAGAAAAGGAAGAATACTACTTCGAAGATTATTGAAACAAGACAAAAGATTTATTGGGTAAGATATAATAAAGACACGAAGTAATGCTTTTATTTTCTTTGGTTTTGAGATTTCCTTGAGAAAGAAAAGTGTTAATGAAACTTTGTAACTATTTGACAAGGATAAAACACAAAATCTCTATATTAAATCATGTTGAATGTGCAGATAGATGTCGAGAAAATGTTATTTAGTTTTGATTAATATTCGATAATAAAAATAATTCCGTTGTCATTGTTTTCCTCGATGAAATCTATCTCGTCAGTTTATTGTTCAAGGTCGTAATACAAAGAAAAAGAACGAGTAGTTGAATTGTCAATAGACAAATGCATTCGTTCTCGTGAATAAATTCTCATAAGGTCATTCTCGTTTAGCAGAAGTATTTTTCATTGATTTGTGTTAATCATCTAAAATGGAAAATAATGTTACAGCAAATAGGCCCCTTATATTCGTTTGTATAGATAAGTGCCAAAGCGTCGCATATTGTCTCGTCTCGCACACTAAATTCGATTAATGTACATCGAGAATAGACATAGGAAAACAAGCTTGTTCAAGTCAATTGGAAAGGGGAAAACAACTTCTTGTGTCTTTTTTCTTGATTTGTATGAAATCGTGAATAGTTATACATAAAAACATATGGAAAGTATCATTGAGTTTCTGCGTTTTTTTCTTCTTGGTATTGTTAATGATAATGAGAAAAACAAACAGATAAAAATAAATAAAAAAAACGAGAGCATATACACACGCATAGTCAATTAATCATGAAGAATGTCGATGATGTTTTCTTATCTCGTGATCGAATTATCAAAAGAACAAGAGAAAGAAAAGGCTTCACTGATTTGAGTGAACATAAGAAGATATTTGTTGGATTTGTTTCGTTGTTTTTATTGATGATTAAGAAGAAAATAGTCGTTGATTTTCTATTTAGAAAATAAATTTTTTTGCCGAAATAAAAATATTTTTAAATGCTAAACGAAAGTTTTTGTTTAAAATGGCGTAAAGAACCGGATTAATCGATGAATTCGAATAACCCAACCAAACAAAGAATTCAATCGCATTAAAACTTAAACATAAACAAACAGCTCTGATGATATACAAAGTAAAGAAAGGTAGCCAACAACAAATAAAACAACCGATAACAACGGCCAACGAACGTGTAACTCGAGCTTCAGCTGTGATTTCTTTTCGTCCTAATTGTTGTTGATCAGAATGTTGAATTTCCTCGTTTGTTAACGAATGATTCGACAGACAATCTAATTGATGTTGTTTGAGGAAATGTTTTCGATGCGATGAATTCGTCTTCTCGCTGTATTCCGAATTGAAACAACATGGAAACAACGATTTACTTTTGGACGGACTTTCCATTGACTGATGAACAAAGTTCTCCGTTTGCTGATCTAATCGAAGCAAAAGTCAACAAAGATTTTCTTTCTTTTGTTTTTGTCTCTTCAATGTCAAACCTGTCGTTTTCTTGTGAAGTTGATTCGAAGGTTTCTTATTGATTTTCAATGATTGTTGTCGAATTGCGTACAAAACTTTGGCATAGAGAAAAATCATGATAATCAACGGAATATAAAACGACAGTAGAGAACTTGTGACAACGAAATTCAAATCTTTGTAGAGTTCACATTGTCGATTGGTTGCCGTGTATTTTATTGGCGACATGTAAATCGTTCGATTGAATTCTTGAGAAAAATGTGGAACTTTTTTTTCGAAAAACAACGTTGGCAACAAACAAATAGCGATCGACACGAACCAAGCGACACAAATGTAAATCAAGGCTAAACGAATTGAATGTCGATGATGACGATATCGAATCGGATAGTTCGTTGCGATATATCGATCGAATGCGATTACTAATAAGCCCTGTTTTTAGTTTTGATCAAAGAAATTATTCAGCTTTTTTTCTTTTCTTCTTCGTCTTACCCAAATCGAAGCTGTGGAACAGAGAACATCGATAGCTAACCAAAATTCACAAAGAAATTTTCCAAAATACCAAAGACCAAATGTTGAATAAGACGCCGAGAATGGCAGAACAGCAATTCCCAATAAAAGATCACTGATAGCTAAATTGATTATCAAATAATTCGACATTCCACCTTGACGAATCTGTTTATTCGTTACGAATGCAAGTATAACGAGAATATTGCCAAGAATCGTCCAAATCGTGATTGTAAACAGAATAATTCCGAGAACAATCGAATAGACAAATGTCGATGAATTCACCGGCGCATCTTCGAGTGAAAACGACTCGAACACAGTTTGATTTAGTCCAAACATAAATAAATCATTCGAGAGATCGAGATTAGTCGTTGGCAATGAGTAACTATACGAAGAAGAATTTGTCTCGTTCTTGTCAAGATTTCTCTCGATCCAATCGAAAGATTCACTCGACGGACCAGGGAGAAAATTACTTCGGAGAAGAACCGTTTTTCTTGTTGTATTCGATGTTAACATTTTGTCGAATCAACTCAATTCACGCTTTGATTTCGACATTTCTTCGTCTATTTTCAAACAGAAAAACAAAGTCAATCGATTTGAATTTCGTTTCGAAAAAAAAGCGAGAGAAAGTCAAATGTAAATATCTTACTTATTGTCATATCAATATGAAGGATCGAATTAGTTATTTAACTAGAAATAATCGGATCGTCACCAACATAAACGATACAACAACGACAAGAAGAAGAAGAAGAAGAAGAAAAAGGAAACTTACACGGAAACAATAACATTGCCACTATAAAACTATCTGAGAAGCGACAACGACAAACGAAGAACATCTTTCTTTTTTTCTCTTCGCTTCTCTTTGGTTAACTCGAAGAGAAAAGAAATGCGGAACAAAATAATATATTTTCATCGACGATCTAATCGTATTTCAAAACAAATACTTTTTACTCTTAATTAGTCATTCATTTTTTGTTCGATTTAACTAATTTATTAAGAAGAAAAACGCGAACACGAAGAGTTTCATTGATTTTCTTTGAGGTTCTATTCTCAACTGATAGTGATGATGACTATGAAATATGATCTAAGGCGAAGAAGAACATGAGACTCAACTGTCGAACAACGAATAGAATTTATCAATTATTGTCATCTGCATTCTCAAGGGATCGTTTCCAAAAAGAACCTATTTAGATCAAATTAATCGACTGAAATATGACAGAAAAATACATTTCAATAAACTTTTTTTTTTATCGACTAAGTTATGATAATAATATTCAAAATAGAAAATACCGTCTAATAAACATACATTTCACAAATAAATAGGAAGGATATTCCCACGAGTGTTCACTACTGATTATTCATTACTTATCAAAAAGAAAGTAGCAACAACGTGCAACCGGCTGAATCATAATTATATACTTCTTTTTTTTTATTCATCATTTTTTTTTATTTTTTCGACTAAATATAAAGTCATAAAAAAAAGATTTCTTTTGATTTAGTTGACATTAACAATTAATTGTTTATATTTTATTCATAAAAACGTTGCTGATTGTGAATTTATTTTCCATTAAAATTTCTACGAGAAAAAAATGTTCTTATTCAATTTTCTAAACTAATAATTGATTTATTGCGCACTCGATAAAATCTATCTCTCACGGGAAGATTCCGATCTACTTTTTTTCTGTCAAATATAAAATGTCATTTCTTTTTTCGGACACAGTCAACAACTAATTGATAAATATCATTATTATTTCGTTGTTTAATTTCATTTCGAAATATATTTTTAGTATAAAATTAATCGATGAGGTCAAAAAACTGCTTATGAATTCGTTATGCATTTTTGGAATGAACGATGCTATTCATAGGAGAATTAAAAGAAAAATGTGCGAAAAATTACCTGAGCGTAGTCAGATTTTTACCAGTGACTAAATTCTTTTCTTGATGTGTTGTCTATTAATTAAGCGATATCTAGAACAAGAAAAGAAAAAAAAAGAGAGAAACCATTGGAGAAGTTGGGCATCGATCCCAATACCTCTCGCATGCTAAGCGAGCGCTCTACCATATGAGCTACATCCCCATGTCTGAAATTACGAAAGTCAAACATTTTTTTTTGCTTTGTAGAAACAAATGACATTGTCTGTGTCAAATGTCTCCATCTGATGATTTGATTGAAAACGGTAGCGTATAGATAAATCCCTCAGGAAACAGATCGAATCCGGTTTTGTTTTGCCGCCGTCATGCAAAATGCAAAAAGAATTTATATTAGATTTTTGAATCAACAACTAATAAAATCTAAATAGTTCATTTCAAAAGTCTTTTCCTGTACAGCCTCATTAGACGGCCTCACGTCTTTCTCAACGTCAACAACTTTATGAATAGTGTCACGCTCGTGATCGCACAAATGGTCCTGATACTTTTACCTCGACAGTGTTAACATTTTAGTTTTAGAAAAGAAAAAAAAAAAGAGAGAAATCATTGGAGAAGTTGGGCATCGATCCCAATACCTCTCGCATGCAAAGCGAGCGCTCTACCGAATGAGCTACATCCCCGTGACATACAAAAATCCCATTATTTAAGACAATTCGGTTGAATAAATTTGAATTTTAAAAAAAAGAGAAATCACTGGAGAAGTTGGGCATCGATCCCAATACCTCTCGCATGCTAAGCGAGCGCTCTACCATATGAGCTACATCCCCATGACATAATCATGTCCATTATCTGGTGACAATATTATTCGATGAAGAGAACGATTTGTCCTACGAAAAAAAAAAAAAAGAGAGAAATCATTGGAGAAGTTGGGCATCGATCCCAATACCTCTCGCATGCTAAGCGAGCGCTCTACCATATGAGCTACATCCCCATCGAAATAATTCTTTGGATAGTCTCACTGTATTTGTTCTAATCTATTTATATTTCGTGCGCCTTTCACGAATTCGAATCATGGTTGTTAATGACAATTCATTTTTTATTCGAAATTTTCTTTGTTTATTTGCTAACGAATGTCACAACAGAATAATTTATTTCAAAATCTCTTTGGTGCAGTGCAAAATATTTTAAATGATTCATCGATACAAGAAAATCTCCAGAGTATCATGTCGAAAATCAGCTCAGAATTATTAACATGTGATATGTTGAAAAAATTTCTCGAAAACAATCCCGATATAACGAATGAATTCATGACAACACAAATCAATTCGGCTAAAGAAAAACATCCAGAAATTCAAGAATTAATTAACAAATATCTTAAATTGGATGATAGTAAAACCGTTTATAAGATTCGAGAATTTGTTCAATCGAATCGTTGTGAAGAAGCACTCAATGATCCAGAAATGAAAAAATACATGAGTCAATTCATGAATTCAAAAGAAGGCATGGACAAAATCAAAAAAATGCTAACAAAAACTGATAGTTATGATTATGACATTGAAGAATAAAATAATATAAGAATCTCATTATGAAATAAATTGAATAATATGTTCGATCATAGAAATTTGATCTTGCTGTTGACTAACAGCATGATCTGCATTTTCAAGTAAAACAAATGTTGAATTTGGTTTGTTTGCTAATCGACTTCGAACAAAATGACAAACATGTTCTCTGATATTGTCAGGAACATAGTGATCTTGTTTTGACCAAATCCATAGAATAGGTAAATGAATATTGGCGTAGATGTTATTCAATTCTTCATCAGTTAAATCACTGGAAAATAGATCTTCAATTGAATTTCTCTCATTCAATGATAAACAACGTTGAATTGTCAATGGAGTTTGATGAAGAGATCTTGGCAACCATTCGTTGGAATTGGTTTTTCGATTTCGATAACAAAAATTCAATTGATCCTTTGTTGATTCTAATGTTGAGGCATATTCTCTATTACTGACAGGTCCTTGAAGAATAACTCGATGAATTTTCGGATGAATATTTTGTTGACGAAGATAATGAACAATATCTTGACAACCCGTTGAATGTCCCATTAAAACAATGGATTCGAGATGTTTTCGATGATCATTCAAATAATCAATCAGTGATTTCAAATCTTGAACATCATCATCGATCGAATGCCAACCATAGTGAAAATACGATGAACGTAACAATGGTTGAATTAATGAATAAGATTTCGATTGAATTGATGATGATAAATTGTCAACATATGGAAGTGATAATAAACCGTCAGTTAATCCACCAAGAATAATCAAACATTGAGATGAATCCAATGAACCAGATTCGAATGCAACTAATTGAAAGTTTTTCTCGTAAACAAATAAATTTCCATACATCTAAAAATGCGAACGAATAGATGATTGATGAATAGCTCCCTCTCTCATCATTTAAGTCCTTTTGGCTGATGTTCAATGGGAAAAAAAGAAAGGGATCTTCTTCCTGTTCGTTCGTCAGTCACATGAGAAAAAAAAACACGACGAACTCTATCGTTCATTCATTCGCTGAATTCTTTAGTTGTTGATTTAATCTAATTTTCTTCTTCGATGTGTTGTTCGTGTTCGTTGTAAAACTAAATTCAAATATCTAACGTAACATATCGATCGTTGGTTTCAAAATCATAACGAATAAAATATCGAGCCAGCAAAGAAGAATAGAGGACAAAAAACAAGAGAATAAATCGTTTTGCTTAGTCATTCATGTTTTTCTCTTCTGTATTTTTTAGTTTCTTATTAATAAAAGCAAGCAAATGTCGGGAATAATCAATGCATTATTTGGTCATCATAAAGATAAGGATGAGAAAAAACATCACGAAAAAACCGTTGAAACAACAACAACAACAACTACTACTGCTGGTTCATCATCAGCATCGACTGTGTCTCATACAGCGGTTAGCGAAGATATACGTGTTCATTCAGTTGTTTCATCGGAATCGAATTCACATGTTACAATGCAAAATTCGAAAAAAATTGCCGATCTTATGAATAAACTTGGTAGGATCCATTCATTGTTGAAAAGACAAAAAAAAAATAATCGTTTGATATCTGTTCGAATAAAAAAAAAGGAACAACACACAATCAAATTGATGAATATTCAAAAAAACGAAATGCCGAAATCAGTGAAGCTGTTGCAAGTGCGATTGAAAAAGTTGTTCAAGATACAGCAGCTCAACAACAACAATTACTAACTGACGCTAATGAACGTTCAACCGCTATTGAACTTGAATATAAACAACGTTTAGAAGAACGTGTCGCACAATTAGATGCTGAAAAAGCGATTCTTTTAGCTGAACTTGAAAAAACGTTGAATGAACGTCAAGAATCGATTTTACTCAAAGCACGACAAAACATTGATGCTGTTCAGGAAACAGCTAATCAACAGAAATTAGCTGTCTACAAAGAAGCACAAGCCAAAGTCAGTCAACAGATCGATCAAATTACGGAACAAGTTGCTGAACTGGCTGCTGAAGATGCTCAACAACGACTTCAATCAACAACAAAAACAGTTTGCATTTCCAATTGAAGAAGAAGAAGAAGAAGAAAAAAAAAACTTTTCTTTCTCTAGATCATAACAACAAAATCAATTGCAACTGGTGAAAATCACGCTGCAAATTCCAATGTTGGCACATCATCGGTAACAACAATCACCAAATCATCCGAATCTCAACCGAAAACTACTCATTAACATTGGCCACGTTTTCTTTTATTTTTGTTTTCATCGTAATTCAGCAATTGTATAAATCTTAGATTTGTCGAATTTTTGATTTCAATAAATACAGATGATTCATTAGAAATTCGTCTTGAGACTTCTGTCGCTCGATCCCTCGAAAACCAAATAACTAACAAATACGTTCGTCATTATTAGCAAAATTTCCATGAGAAACACAAGTGAAAAGCGTCAAAATGTAATTAAAGCAGAGTTGTGACATTGCACATAGTTTCGATGAATAATAAACTAATTTGTGAAAATATATTTGATTAGTTTTTTTTTCGTCGAATGATTTGTACGGAGAAACAACAAACATAATGTTGGAATTTGCCCGTGATGACTCTATTCATGTGAATTTTATGATTTTACAACAATTATACTTAACGGTACTCTGATTTTTAGTTTCATTTTGCTCGAATAAACTAATTTTGACCTCAGTGTAAAAAAAAGAACTAACAAGTGAATTTAAGTAATCGAGCTTTGTTTTCTAGGTAAATATGACATTATTTTCAATGGTTACGTCTATTTGCATTTACTCGAGTAAGAAAGAAGTTATTGATAAATCATCGAATCGAGTGTATGAAATATACATACTCAATGAAAAGTCATCAGTTGACACGAATTCAAGATAAGAAGATATTTTCAAATCAATCTTGAGACATTCTTTTTTTTATTAGTTCTCTCGCGACCAATTTATGATAAAACTCTCTGGAAAAAAAGACAACATAAAAGCATTTGAGTTTTTTGTTTTGAGTATGTTTTCTATAGTCATATTTTAGATTGAATGACGTAAAGTAATTCTGTAGAATATTCTGCTCATAAATGATTGAATTCGCTGATTTTTCAATGATCATAATTCTTCGAATGACTCAAACTGAATGTCATGTCCTGCATTGTCGAGGTGTCAAACGATGAAAATGAAAATAGTGAGTTGACAAATAATTTTATCATGCGAAAGTTATTTGCTAAGAGCTCGTTTTTTTTGTGCATTAATGTTTTTAGTGGTAATCGGATAGAAAATAAATTGCAACCAGCCGTCTTAATTAGAAAAATAAAATCGAGAGAATAACTGTTTGACAAAAATCTAATCCATCGATATAAACAAACACTTTGTCTTATGGAAAAATGTTAGATAAGTAATATCTATGTTAATTATCTTCATCTCAGTAATTTTCTTATTTTCTTTTTTATGCAAGACGAAAACATTTGCTAGCAGTTATCTTCGTTCTGTCTGTCTTATTATCATAGATCACATTTCTCGACATCTGCATCGTTTCATCAAATTCTTGTTTCTACTTGTTCTATGTTTTTGGTCTAATTTAGTTTTCTCCAATAAATCTTTTTTTGCTTCTTCTTCTTCTTCTTTGTGACTAACATGTTAAATTGACGTCCGTTATTTTTTCATAATTTTCTTCTCATTTGTTTCCACAAAAGCATCCTCAGATCCAATATTTGTTATTTAATTAACGAAACCACTTATGATCTTCGCAAGTAAATTCATTTCTTTGAAAGTTCAATGACGATGTTGTTGCTCTTGGATAAACACAAGTCAACTACATCATCGTCATAATCAATAATGAAGTCAATGTAACTTTCGATGTTTCTCGAAAATATTTATTTAGAACGATAAGAAAACGTGTAGATTCGTTATATTTTGACATGTCCTTGCCCGATTTATGGTAGATAAGTACTTTTTTTTTGTCAGTTTCTATCCTTATAAATATTTAGTTTGATTGTAGTGGAAATATGTCGACAAAGAGAAACATCTGGAGAATAACGAGTAGAAAAAAAAGAAAAAGAGAAGCAGCGCAGAAAAAGATAGATTTCAAGTAGGCAGCAGATCAATTAAATTTATTCATCTTATTTCGTTTAGTTATTCTCTATGTTCTTATCTTCATATGTGAGTGAACAAGTATTCTTCATGAAAATAATTCATTAACTACAGGAAAATGTCAAGTTTGTAAAAGTTATTTTTAACTATTTTTTTTATTTATCTATTTAACTGATAACAAAAAAAGAAGAAGAGAGTAGATTCATTAGTGCTCTTTCGATTTTAACCTAGTTTCTTTTTTTAAATTTTATCTAGCTTATTCTATTAAATAATTAAATTATTCAAAAACAGACAAAAAAAACGAGTTCGTTTTATTTTTATTCTCTGACTTCCACAGGCATTGATAAAAAAACATGAATAGTAAGATAATAAGTGACATTCGATGAATCTGTGTCGATATTTTTTGTTTGAATATATGTAAATAAATTATGATTATAGATTAGGTTCTTTTTCGTCATCGATCATAGCATCGAAGTTGTTTTTTTCCCCTAGTTTTGATATATAAAAAGAAAATAGTCGATTTCGAGAATATATTTAGTAAATATTTTGGTCGTCGGAGAATTGAATATTGTTTCATTTATTTATTTATTTATATTCTCATTGGAATGATATCAAATCTAATATTTAATGAAATAATAAAAAATTCTATGAATAAAACCAATGAAGTCCATATGATCAACAGAAGTCTGATTACAGATGCATGATTATCTCGAAATAGAATATCAATCGAAAGTTAGATATAACGAGCATGTACGTTTTTTCTTCCTTTGTTCGTTATTGTTGTTGATCGATTTGCGTCGATTTTTTATTTAAAAAAGGAAGAACAAAGAAAACTTCGACTGTTTTTTTGGTAATTTAGTTGTGAAAAGAATTAATGCAGGTGAAAAGGAAAATGTTGTACCGAGGGAGAAACAAAGGATGTTGCGTTCTTATTTATGAGAATAGAAAGTTCTGATAGTTCATTGTTAAATTAGCGTGGGAGAATCTAAAGTACTTTTGTTTTTTTTCTACTTCAAATAGAAGATTCTTCATTTTGATGCCATGAAGTAAAATTCAATTTAAAAGAGTTTCATTAAATAGTATTTGAGATAGTTAGAGACAAGAAGAAAGAAAAACACGAGAAGAGAAGAGAAAAGAAAAGAAAAGAGAAGTCTTTCGGTTAGATTTCCTTTTCCTTTTAAGCTTAACATTTTCTTTCTGTTGTTTTCAGTTAATAATAAAAACATTAACCTAGGTTTCTGAACTCTTTTAGAAGAGTATGTTTAATCATGTCAATCGTTGCTTTCTATTCATAAAAATGATCGAATAAACCCGAAGAAGAAGAGCACGAACAATGTTTATCGCATCTTGTCGATCATTTCAAAATCGAAATCCTACAAATCTGAGTACGATCTTATCGATTCCATCGAATATCAGTCGAACAATTCCATCATCAACTCGAATCGATGGCGAATGGATCATCAATAGTATCTCTCTAATTATTTTTGTTCTTGCTTTACTTGGTAACATGGCTGCATTGATGGTTATGTTTGGTTCACGTGGACCAATACGTTTAACAAATAATAAATATTTAGTTAACTTGGCATGTGCAGATTTACTCCGTGCATGTTTTATGCCATTTACGATTTTAGCACGAATGAAACGAAATTTTATGTTTGGACCAATTATTTGCAAAGTTCTGCCGATAGTTCAAGGTTTGTTTTTTGTTTTTCAAAACAGTCAGCAAAACAAAATCAATCGGATATGACGTGTGGGCAATTTCCTAAAAGTGAAAGATTTTGTTTTTTTTCAACATTAATACTCTTGTTTTTATTAATTTACAAAGATCTAGTTTTTCTTGCTTCTGAATATGTCAAGAGTCAGTTTTCTCCAAAGTCTAGAAACGTTAATCCTGATTAAAACAGGAAAAATACGTCTATCCATTTTGAAAACAAAGTCAAATAAACGACTCTGTTTTTTTTTGTAAATGCATATTCCATTGTCTAGTTGTCTATCAAATTATCGATTTTCTTTTGTTTTCGAAACGAGTACATCAAAATTGTATTTACAGCTCACAACTCAAAAGTCAGGAAGGAATCATGCAAAGTAAAGACTATAATTAATCATTTTTTATCAAATAAATGCACGCAAAATGTCCTTTTGTTGGTTCGATGAATAATTTAATCAAATGACTCATGTGTATTTTTTTAATTTTCTTTGATCTTTCCGCAAAAAGACGTAACGACATTCATTTAGGCTTTGATGTTCGGGCAAATTTCTCAGTGAGACAGATTTGAAATGTTCGTTTTTTCTTTGTTTCTCTCCGAGATAAAACACATCCTATGCGAATATGATCTCTTGTAATAATGTTAATCAGAGGAAGGAACTAATGTGAATGACATGAAAGTGTTTTTGACTCTAATTAATTGAAAAATGTTCTTGAATCCAGAAATAGGATCTAATCCACTCGTAATCGGACAAAATACAACTGCGTATTTTCTTTCAAAAAGAAAATGTCTTTTGTTTTGCTTTTCGAATTGAATCAAGAATCATTTGACGTTTTTTTTTCTAAATTTAGGTTTAAGTGTCGCAGTCGATGTTTTTACTCTTGTTTGTATTAGTGTTGAACGTTACATTGCTATCTGTCGTCCATTATTAATTTTACAACTTCAATCGCTTCGATTTGCTAGTTTATTTAATGGTTTAATTATCTTTTTCATTTGGTCGATAGGCCTTCTAACAGCATTACCTAACATTCCAATGTATAATCTCTGTTCGTTACCTCAACCTGGAAGATTTAAATGTGAAAAAGTCAATCCACAATATTTCGATGAAAGAGTTTATATGGTTGCACTTGTTGGTAAATCGATTTAAAAACAAATTCTTCATTCGTTTCGTTTTGTTTTTTTTATTTAATTTGAATAGTTTTTTATTTCTTGGCTCCAATGTTAATCATGTTAGTTTTGTACACATTAATCATTTGTAAAATGTATAAAAATAATACAGCAATGAGAATGCGATCATTTCAAAGTAAATTCATTTTCTCAAGAAAAAAACAAACCTAAATGTAATTCTATAAAAAAATAACAAATAGGTAGTTATCCAAGTAAAACTTATTCGACGTCATCAAGTCCTCCGGTGACTCGCCTGAAACGTGGCCCATCCAGCGATGAATATCATCAATTCGATGTCAATACTCGACGAGCATCACAATCAGGACGTTTATCTTCGTTTCAAAGTAGTGGCAAATCTCGATCTGGTTTTAGTGATGATGAAGTTCAAACAGCGAAATCACCTCGACGACATTCAAGATCCAATCCAATTTTACATCAATCATCCAAAGAAAATCGACGAACGAAATCCAAAACCGATCCATCGCCTTCGCATAGCAATCGAAGTCATTTATCGTCGACAAATCAATATCGAATGGATCGACATCGAAGAAAAGCACTGAAATTATTAATTATAATTATTGTCGAGTTTTTTATTTGTTGGACACCGTTGTTTATCTATCATACATTCGGAACATTCGACAAACGATTCTATCGATCGATGCCAACGTTTTTCATTGATTTAATTCTTTTATTTTCATTTGTCTCACCTCTATGTAATCCATTTACTTATTATTTTATGTCGAAACGATATCGAGCCGTTCTCTACACGTATTTTTCTTGTTTTTCATCGAAAAATTATCGCAATAATTTCTACAAAACAAATCAAGATGCACAACATATCGTTAAAGCTTTACATTTACATCAACAACTTAATTCACTTGAATATAAACACAAATCATTATCGACAAAAAACATTCAGCAACCGTTTAAAAATCGAGCAAATACTGTTGAATAACATTCGATTTTTACGAATCTCTATGTAAATTCTTTTATTTTTCTTGAAAAACGTTCATTTCAATGAATCTATGCGACAAATTTGATAGAAGAAAAAGAGAGAAAAATAATAATAATTTATTTGTTACGCGTGAACACGTAACAACAAACCTTTTAGACCCATTAATTATATTAGAAAGAAACTATTAACGTCAAACTTGGCCTTCAACTTTTATAACAAAAAAAAACTAATGTTTATTTCTCGATAATTAACAAAAAAGAATATTTAATGTCGAATATTTCTAAATTTAGTTTTATTTTCCGTTGATGAGAAAATGCATGGAAATCTAAATATGTCAGACAAACTGAATAAAGATTTCTACGGATTAAAAATAGAAAAAGAAAAAGATAACACGTATGTAGATCAACAGTCGAACATAGTTCTTTTTTGTTTTTACTTGAACACCTTCGTGTCCTCAAAGATCAAATAAAAGCCCTTGTAGAGTTCGATTACTTTTTAACAAGAAAATATTTTCAAATATCAGTTCAATTTCGGAAGAATATTTTTTTTGTTTTTTTCATCATAAACTAATGAGAAAAATGTAAGTGTGTCGAATGTACTTCAAACAATTTTAGTTAGAGAACGAGAGAGAGAGAGAGAGAGAGAGAAAAAGTTCTCGAATTTGTTTACTATCGAACACATTTGTATAATGTGTACGTTTTCACTTGAAAAAGAAAAAAAAAACTGAAAAAGAAAAGTCTGAATGGTTGATTGGACAAGTCAAGATCGTTTGTATCCATCTGGTTATCGAGCAGTCGATGTTAGATATTCAACTTCGCCAACTCGAAGTAAAACTTTTATTCGAATTTCAAAACAAAAAAAAGAAAGTTAACTTGTACGAATAAATAATAGTTCGTAGTTGTTGTTCTTCGAAAAGAAATCGAACTGAAAACGAAGATATTTTAGTGAACAATCTTTCCAATGGAATCGATCAAATTGTTGATTTTTTCAATAAAACAAACGATTATTCAAAACGAAGCAGGTTGAATTGAATTTTATTCGTTCTAATTTGCTTTCATAATGAGAACATGTTGCTTTTTTAAACTAGACTCCCGAAATTATTAGCAAGTTACGTTTCGAATATAAATTGGCCTCGATCTGTTTGTTGTTTAGTCGAAAATGACGGTTCGTTCGTTGTCTGCGAACAAGACCGTTGTCGATTATTATTATTTTCATCTCACCTAATGCTTCGCTCCACTTGTGGCGAACATTGCGGTGATTCTGATTATGAATTCAATTCACCGTGGAGTGTTGCTTCGTTGTTTGATCAAACGTTACCTCATGTTCTCGTTGCTGATACAAATAATCAACGAATTCAATGTTTTTCTATTGAATATGATTATCAATTTCGATTTCGATATACTTTAATGATGAAACAAAAACCGTATTATTTGGCAACAAGCAAACGACATTTCGCTATTTCATGTGAAAAAGGATTGATTTACACTTTTCTAGCGAAAGATAGAACTCTTCTAGCTACTGTTGATTTCAATAAAATCTGTTCGAGAAAAAGTAAATAGAAATAAGAAGATTTCGTTTTGATTTCTTTTCGATTTAGAAATTGCTCATAATGCCTATTGTTTATGTATGGATATTGAAAATAGTTTTCTATTTCTAAGTGATCCTCTGGGACCAACAAGTCTTATTTATCAATTGACAATCAATGGTGAATATCTTCGTTCAATAAAATTCGATAATCAACCATGTCTTCACATATCATCATTGACATACGATTCTCGAAATGGACAAATAATAATAGCTGATGCATTGAATTCAATTATTTATTCCGTTGAACATGATTTAGATGAAGATAACATCGAAATTCTCATAAAACGATCTGATCAATTGAATTTTCCTCAATCGTTATGCGTCAGTAATGAAGGACATTTGATTGTTGTTGAATGCAGTGTTTTAACTCAACATGCATTGAAAATCTTTCGACATCATTCATGTATTTGTCATTCACGTTTAGTTACATCGAGTCTCAAGACAAGTGAAAGAACAAGTGTTCGATCGCTCATTTTTCAATATTAATAAGAATAAATAAACATTTACTCACAATTAACGAACATTATGTTGTAGATTCTCCGCTCGAATTTTTGATAATCAAAATCGAGAATATTTCCTATTCCCGAATGTTGAACATTGTGGAACAGGATGACTGCTCTCAAAATCTGCTTGATTACAGTTTCTTGCTAATGAAGAGACTTCTAATAAATAGTTTCCATTCGTTGAATATAAATTCTACGCCTTTTTGAATTAATAATACTACAAAGAGAAAAGACTAAAAAGGATAATTCTGAACTCTTGTCAGATTTTTTCAATATTTTTAATACTCGCTTTCTATCATGTCATAGCAAATCTTTTTCTCCTTCTTTTAATAGGAGAACAGCAAATACGAACAGAAGTTCATTTTTCTTTCTTCAACATAAGCAATGTAAACACAACTTAGCATCGTTCATTCATACATGGTCTCAAATAATCTACCCGTATATTTAACAGATCCTGATGCTGTTCTTAAAGATTCATCAAATGAAATCAAATGGAGAAATGGAATTCCCAATTATCACAAAGCAAATACTTTTTTTGAAAAATATAAAACAACAAATCATCAAGCTGGTTCACTTGAGTCGATTGTTCAAAATCTTGTTAAAAATTGGGAAAAAGGTTTGCTTTTGTTTTTGTTTTTCTCAAATAAGGAGACCAATTTGTTAACTTGATAAAATAGAAGTCAGTCATATAACAGATCCAACTCAATGGTCAACAGTTGATTTAGCTAATTATCGTTTTTCATGTAATGGTCAACAGAAATATACAGGACATGAAATGCTTCAACAAGGAACTTATAATGCTTTAATTGGACAAACAAATTATTATGATTCAACTTTAATTTCATTTGAAGATTCACATTTAGCTTTTAAAAGATCTTTAGGCGAAGGTTTTGCTTGGGAAGTCTTAGAAGTTTATTCAGGTCCACCGAATGTTACTTTTACCTGGAGACATTTTGGAAAAATGACAGATTATTTTTGTTGTCCTGGTCTATCTGGTCTATCATATAAAGTTGATCCAACTAATAAAATGGTTAAAATCTACGGGATGTGTAAAGCTACAATTAATGACCAATTTCAAATACAAGATCTACAAATTTTCTATGATCCAAATCAATTATTTACTCAACTCACTGAAATCTCACCATTTGCACCTTTTGCTCGTTTAAATATTCCACAACCAAAACAAACTAAAGATACACCAATATTAAAAAAACAAACTCAATCTTATAAACAGTCGACGATGTGTAATATCATTTGAGTTTTTTCTTAATTGAAATAAACAAAGACTAAATGTCAGCGAACGTAATCTTATAAGCATGACATCAATTCAAATAAGAGAAAAAAAAGAATTTTTTTTAAATTTGACTTTCACGCATAAATCAACATATAACAGTCGTTTGTTTGTTTGAACGTTATTGAAGGTTATAGACAAAGAAATATTTCAAATAAACAGAATTGAACAGAGTTTAACGAGTATTCCATCGAATAACATTATAATAAAGTCGTTGAGATCTTCTATTCGAATGATAGACTAAGAACTAAAATGGAAATCGAACATCCGGAACAGTTCGCTCGTTAGTATTTCCGATTGTAATTAACCGAAGTATATATAGACGCAAATCTAAATAAAGACTCGTCGTCATTTTCATAGATCTATAATCTTGATTTTGTTTTATTCAGTTGAAATATTTTCAAGAGACATATTAAACAGAGTAAAGAAAAGCAAAAATAAAATAAAATGAAGTAAATAGACAGAAGAGAAATGTTATGTGTGATTACTATATTGTTTATCGTTACAGGTTAATTTATTAGCATGATGATGATTGGAAATAGTTGGAAGAGATGATGATGATGGAGAAGAAGAAGAAGAAAATGTTTTCGATTGATGTTTATTAATCATAAGTACAGCTGTGGTTGCGGAAGAAGGTGGACTTTTATTTTGATTTGATCGATGTTGATCATTTTGAGGTGTTGTTGGAGTTGATGGAGAAGGAGTTCCTTGTTGAGGCACTTTCGATGAAGTTAATAAATCAACTTGAGAATGAGAACGTGGAAATTGAGCGTGATTTGATCGTAGTTTTGATAATAGAATTGATGATGAAGGCACAGATGGACTATTCGAATGATTCGTATCGAAATCATTCGAAGAATTTGTTGTTGAACGTTTTGGAGTCTAAAATTGAAATTATTCATCTCGATAAACTAATCAAATTGAAACACAAAAAAAAACCAGCAACCTTAAGAGAATCTGATTGAGTTTTGTTTGATTTCGAATTAAATTTATTTCGATCGATGTTAATTCTTCTGTCTGAATTGAGATATTTTCGTTGAATAATTGGAGTCGATGATTCCGATGATTGATTTGGTATTGATTGTGAAATCATTTGATTTTCTTCATCGTTGACAAGTGCAGTGGAATTATTCTCTGCTGTTACTCGTCGTCGTTCATTTTCTTCTTGAAATTCTCTCATCATTGTTATAATATCTTTTGCTGGACCTTTGTCACAACGACCCTTGACAAAATTTAAATTCGAAAATGTGTTTTTCTTTGTCGTTAAACTGAAATTTACTGTTAACCACGGATGAACAGTTAATTCGCCCATTGTTCGTCGATGAACTGTATCATAGACGAGCATTCCTTGGAGAAAATCAAGTCCTGTGAATGAAAGTTTACAAATAACAAAGGAAAATCAATTGAAAATCAACCTTCAGAAGTTAAATTTTTGAATTTATCGGAATCAAAACGAAGTTTTTGCGAACGAATTAATTCGAGCAAACGTCTTTCATCGTTTGCTACATACGGATGACGACCGCAAATTCTAATCAAATCGATTTTTATCAAATAAAACCAAAAACAAGTCTCATCTTACAAATAATACATAATAATTCCAAGTGCCCAAACATCGCAAAGCGCACTATAGTTTTTATTTTCTAATATTTCAGGAGCCATATAACTTGAAAACAAAAACGACAATGAAAGAGAATAAGAAGATTTTTTTTTTCTTTTTTTGACTTACAGAGGTGTTCCACAATAATCGTTAAATAAAGAATCAGTGTTTGTTATACTCTTTTTCGAACTCAAACCAAAATCTGTCACCTTGGAAAACCAAAAATCAAACTCGAAATCAGTATTCAACTGTTTTTCTCCTACTCGAATATCGAAATCATCTGTTTTACTAGTTGGCGTATTTTTTAATAGAATATTTTCTAATTTAAGATCTCGATGAACAATATCTATAATTAATTAAACAAACAAATGTCGATAGGAGAAAAAGTAAAAAAAATTACCCATTTTATGAAGATAATACAAGGCACTAACTAATTTCGACATAATTTGTTTAACAGTTTCTTCGGGTAGCGGAGCCATTTTCTTGGCGTGAGCTCCTAATTCTCCGCCTTCACATAAATCAACAATTAAGTACAGATTCTGCAAAGAAAAGAAAAATTTTCTTTTGATTAAAAAGAAACAAATCACGAGGTGTTTTCTGTTTGTTTAATCATTCGATGTCAACAAAGAAAATCATGATGAAAGAAAAAAGTTCACCTGAGATGATTCGAGTACTTCATGAAGTTGAATTAAATTCGGATGATTAACTTCTTCTAATAATTTAACTTCATTATCAAGACTTGACGCTTTCGATTTATTTCCCAACTAAAAAATGTTCAATTCGATGAACAAAAAAAAAAGATTTCCTAAGCAAATTCAACAAACTTTTTTGGCGATCGTTTTCATCGCGTAGAACAAATCGGTTTCTTGATTTTTAACTCGAAAGACCGTTCCAAATGAGCCTTCACCTAATTTATTTAAAATTTCATAACGTGTTTCTAAATTTGCATCATCATAAAGTCTCGTATGAATTATCTGACGCATTGGCATTGTTTTTGTTGTTCCTTTTGACATTTGAATAAGTTGAAATTCGAATTATTTACAAAGAGATTTAATGACAAACACATTCATTCATTGATCGATTCTAAACACGAAGAAAAACACATTGGAATTTCAGCAAATAAAGAAATTGTCTACGATTTTCAATTGTAAAATAAAAATGAGACGAAAGAGAAAAAAAAGCAGAGCGAATTTAAACAAGCATTTATACAGGTGAATGTGATCTCATTTTGATCTGCGTGAGATCATTGTTCGCGTAGTAAAATGTGAAGAAAAAGCTGTCAATTTGTGTGTGTATTAATACCTCTGTGCTTTGCAACAAACACACACACACACACATATTGACAAATCACATCGAACCAAAATAAACACCTGAGGCAACTTTTTACTTTCTTGTTTTTTCAAAAATAAGAAAAAAAAATACGAAGAGAAGAAAAAAAAGAAAAGAGAAGAGGAAAAATACAAACGGTTCTCGTATTGCTCACTTCACACTTACAAAATGTTCTTAAAAGCATTTCGAAACCAACATTGCCCACAGATTTTAATTGATACACTTCAAATTTACGCGTACAGACATGTAATCCGATATTTTACAATTTACTTTTTCATTTAATCAGATCGAACAAACTCTTTTTCTTCTCTTTAACTAATGACTAAGCAAAAAAACATTTTCTCACTCAATTAGATCGACACTTTTCGAGGTTCTTATTGTGACTGATGACTTTTTGTTTTGTTTTACCTTTGAAATCGTTGTAAATAATAAATAAAAACAAATATCAGCTTTTCGACAACACAATCAAATCAAATGAGTAAATTGGTTAATTTTGAGATTGAATTTCGTTGAAAATAGGACAAATATGAAATTGTTTTATTGTTTTCATTGTCGTTTGGCATAACGTTATTTTCCTGTTGACACAAGACAATAAATCCAATGACAATTTCCGTTCGATCGATCAATCTTAAAGAAAAAGAAAAAACACACACCGAACGTATGTTAAAAGGTTTCATTGAGTCAATCGATCGCTACTTGCCATACATACATTTCTTCATTTTTTTTTATTATTCAATCACAATAGTCTTACCATTTACAAGTTCGTTTCATTACTGTTGCCTTAGTTGCAATACTTTCACTAATTTTATTTCTTCAATTATTTCAATTCAATTTTAGTTTTAGTTGAATTTAAATTAGAAAAATGATGATTTTTTTAATAATAGTAATTGTAGATGGCAGTTTAGTAACAAATTCAAATCGATTGGCTACGAACGAAAACAACACAAAAAAACAAAAGTAAAAGTGTGCAAGTAAACTAAAAAGATGAATTGTGAAGGAAATGGTCTTCTTCAATTTCTCGTTCATGTTGGCCAAGCCAAACGAACATTTCGTACCGGATGGGTTTTACATGGCGTTGAAAGAGTCGAAAGTGTCGCCGATCATATGTATCGAATGGCTGTAATGGCACTTTTATTGCCAAATATCGACGAACAATCGAAAGTTCGTTGTATGAAATTAGCACTTGTTCATGATTTAGCTGAATCGGTTGTTGGAGATTTAACTGATTTCGATGGAATTTCAAAAGAAGATAAACATCGACGAGAAACTGAAGCTATGCTCTATTTAACTAGTTTATTACCAGCTGATGTTGGACGAGATATTCTCGAACTTTTTAATGAATATTTTCAACAAAAAACCAATGAAGCTGTGATCGTTAAAGATTTTGATATATTTGATATGCTTTTACAAGGTTCGATCGTTGAGAATGATCTTTTCTTTCAAATGTTTTCTCATTTGTTTAGCTTATGAATACGAAAAAATTCAAAATGAAGACAATTTTCTCGAAGAATTTTTTGTTAGTTCATCGGCAAAAGTGAAAACAGATACTGTCAAATATTGGCTTCAAAAATTAATCGAATGTCGATCATCGGACGAACAATTTCAATTTCCTATGGATTCAAATTTGAATACTGTTCTTAAACATATTCTCTACGATGATCAAGGTAAATCAAAATGATTTCATCATGTTTTCTATTGTTTTGTTTTTTTGTGTAATTGTCTTTAGGAACATTTCTATACAAATATCCATCGAATGATCTTCGACAAAAAACGAATTTGTTGAGATCAAAGAAGAATACGAATCATCCACCAGAAGTTCAAGCAAATTGATCGAACTAATTTAGTTGTTTCTTTTTTTTTGATTCAGTTTTATTGAATAATAAAAAGATGTTCTTGTTTTTGTTTATGAAAATGCTCTTCAACGAATTGTACCCAATAATTGACGTAACCTACTTTAAATGCGTCTAGGGTCGATGATGATCGCTTCATATTAAATAAACTCACCTTTGATTTGCGTGCATTCAATAGGTGTCGTTTTGTATAATATTATTTAGGTCATCAAATTAGTAATCGTTGTAACGTCTCTTTGTTTTTTTTGTCATGCAGTGTTAGGTCCCAAACGTGTATCAGATAAAATCGGATTAAAACCAGGTGCGCGAAAAAGAGACAGAAAAGAAATGGATTACAGGTGAATGAATCCGATTTGCACTTATTTGAGCATGCGACTATTCTTTTTCTCCGACTTAGAATAAATTATTAAACCTTGATGCCCTGTTTCACAATTATTTGTACACGATTATCAAAACGAAAGATCATTATTTTCAATATTGGATTTTCACCTCAATAATAATGATAGATAATAAAAAAAGGTATTATCTCTTCTATTCATCGAATAAAAACAAATTACGAAATATTTTTTGAGTGTTACCTTGATTTTTTTTTCTCTTCTTTGTTAATAAAAACAATCATTGACTTTGATCAACGATTTGGTACATTGAAGATAGGCTATTGTCAAATGTACGTAGTCGCGTCCGAATTAAGTACGTTAAATGCAGATATTGCTATCATCATTAATTTCTTATCTCTATTCATAGCCAATATGTTCAACAAATTATAATCGATTGCTAAAATGAAAACTAGTTTTTTTTGTTCACATTTAGGAAATAAAAATGATCATAAACGCATATAAAAATCAGGGAATAATTGACGATTCATTCAGATTGGCTAGTCCTAATGGAATAAAATAGGTATACAAAAATCATCGATTAGTCAATGACGTATGAATGACTCCCAGGGCAAGGATTAAATTGTCATCTTTTGTTATTTTGTTTTTGTCACAGATGAATAATCAAATTTTGGATATTTTTTTTAATACAAAACCTACAACCTGTCCCAATCCTATATAAGAAGTCACTAATTCCTGTGATAAGCTCAGTGGGACTCAATACATTCGAATAATCACATATCTTATAAACATTGAATTATATTGGTGTACCAAGTGAAAATCAACAGCTAAAATGTATGTACGGCCTGTACAACCAGTTGCTCCTGCAACTAATATCAAGTATATTCAAATATTCATTTCATTTCGAATACACAATCTCATTTAGACGTGCATGGCCATTAGCAGGTCTCTGCTGTTTCGGTTTAATCGGGTTCTTGATTGCAACAACAATTGTTCTTGCTCTTATACCTCTTTATATACCAAATAAGCAAGTGACAGTCAACAATGTCTGTAAGTCAACAGTTTAACAGATAATATCGACATGAATCTATATGATTTTGTTTTTTATTCACTTTCAGCTGGTAACAATGTTGTTTATCTTCGATATTTATCATCTGGTGATGGAACAACAAGTCTCACTGGCACAATGAACGATGCTCAGAGTTTATCTCAACTCGAACAACGTGTATGTATCGTTCATTTAATTAATCTATTGTGTTACATTTCCATTTGAAATAGATCAATCAAGGAATGTCATCATCAAACGAAGGTATCACAATCAAAAGTGGTGTATCACAAACAAAGTTTTCACGTCGTCGTCGTAGTTTGTAAGTCATTTAATATTATCAATCAAAATATACAAAGAAGAAGTCTGTTTTTTCAGAATGTCTGATCGTTATCGACGTGATATTTCAACGATCATTGTACTCCTTGGTGAATATAAATTTCGACAAGATTGTATAACTGAAACATGTCATACAACAGCAAAGAAACGAATTAACAAATTAATTCAACAAGCAGAAATACTTTCCAATGTTCCACTTAGTGTTTCAAGTAAACAATCGGGAACAGTATCATCAATAGCAACATTAGTATTTGATGGAATACTTGATAAAGCACCTGATGGTCTTGGTATCGAACCTGAAACAGCTGGTCAATTCGTTGCAGTTCAATCAGGTGAATTCACTGATTCATCAACATGGAAAGATGGAGTTGTTCCATATGGTAATAGTACAGTTATTATTCCACCTGGTATTTCAGTTACACTTACCAAAGCTCTTGTTGATCTTTACGTTGAAGCATTTGAAATAAATGGAACACTTACTCTTGGTTCATCATCAAACGATAGTATTCAATTTACATACCCAGTTAATTTAATCGTTTATCCAGAAGGAACACTTATTGATAACACGGGTGGTCATATTTTTGATCTTGCTAAAGGTTCAATAGTTACTGTTTATCCAGGTGGAACATTTACTGGTGATGGAACAGTTATTAATAGTGACTCATCAAAACGTTCTTTATCAAGAAACAAACGAGGTATCCCATTGCTATCAGGTCGAGGTCCTCGAACATACGGTGTTTTACCTAATGGACAACAACAATCATTTGAAAAAGTCACATCAATGGTTTGTGGATCATCGGAATTTTCAAGTAAATCGACATGGTTAGGTGGTCGACCACCCACTGCTGCAGGATGTGCTTTAGCAGGTGGTGCTGGTTTGAGTATTTCAGCTGGCTTTTCATTATCGACAGCAAGTCTTAATGGACAATTAAGCATGAACTTTAATTTGGTCAGTATTGCAGCTGGTGCAAGATTTCAAATGGGAACATTTGGTAGTGCCTTTGGTTTTAAATTTCAATTTCAATTGAAACTTCAAATTTATGGTGTTTTGGCAGATGCCACTGGTGGTACAGGCGGTATCTATGTACCTGTTGGAAGTATTATCAACTTTTTTCCAGGTGGAAGCTTCTTCAGTTTAGTAGCTACAAGTCTCGTCGTTTATGATCTATTGACTGGTGCAATATTATCAAGAATGACCTTAGATTCATCAGTGACTGGTCCATTTTATATCACTATTTCAATGTCGGGCATCATTGGCGTTAGTCTTACAAGTAAGAAACTATAAATGTTTTGATTTGATATATCGCCTCACCATTGAATTGTTTTTTGTAGCACCTGGAGAGATCGGATCAGAAGTACCTACAATAGTAGCCACAGTTGCAACACAAACTCAACCCGAAACAACAACAACAACAACAACAATAACTACAGAACAGCCTGAAACAGAAACTACAACTACTACACAATCATCTCAAACAGAAACTGCAGCAACTACGGAACAACCACAAACGGAAACAACAACAAGTACACAATCAACTGATACATTTTCATCATCAAGCGCTTCAATAATGACCGGTAGTACACAAGGAGAACAATCGCCATCAGCTGAGTCAACTAGCGAAGCTACAACAACAGCCACTGCTAGTACAGGAGGAGAACAATCGTCGTTTGCTGAACAAACAAGTGAGACCAGTAAAACAACAACAGAGAGTAAACAAACAACGATAAGATCAGAAGCAACTACTGAAATCACAACAACATCAGATGAACAAACAACTGAGTCTACCACAACGACAAACACAGAGGGCGAACAAACAGGTGAAGTCGTTACAACAGCAACAACACAACCTCAACAAACAAGTGAAACGACGACAACATTAGGAGTAACCAGTGAAATTACAACAACAACAACCGAGGGTGAACAAACTGGAGAAGCCATTAGAACAACAGCGACACAGGCTCAAGAAACAAGTGAAACAACAACAACATTAGGAGTAACCACTGAGATTACTACAACAACGGAAGGTGAACAAACAAGTAAAGCCAGTACAATCACGACAACGGAGAGTGAGCAAACTGGTGAAGCCATTACAACAACAACACAAGCTCAAGAAACTGTTGAAACGACGACCACATTAGGAGTTACCAGTGAAATTAGTACAACAACAACGAGTGTACAAATAAGTGAAGCCAGTACAATGACAACAACAACAGAGGGAGAACAAACAGGTGAAGCCATTACAACAACAACACAAGGTCAAGAAACAGATGAAACCACGACAACATTAGGAGTTACCAGTGAAATTAGTACAACAACACAGACTCCAGAAACAAGTGAAACAACGACAACATTTATAGGAACTAGTGAAATCACATCAACAAAAGAAGAACAAACGACAACAACATTAATAACAGAACAGTCACAAAGCACTGCAATAACAACTACATTAACGGTATCAGACGAAACGACAATCACCACAATAATAACAACAACAACAAACGAGGAAATTCCGTTAACTACAACTACACCACAAGTGACAGATGAAATTACAACCACCAAACAACAGGAAACATCGACAGATACAACCACATTTGGAGTAACAGATGAAATCACAACAACGAAACAATCGGAAACTTCTGCTGAGACAACTACAGTAGGCATAACAAATGATGTGACAACAATATCACAAGGTCAAACAACTGAAACAACAACACCCATTCCCATTTGTAAAGCTGTCCAGTCAGGTGATTTTGATGATCCAGAGACATGGGAAAATGTACAAGTTCCATCTGGTTCATGTTCAATTGTCATTCCTACCGATATAACTGTTACATTCAGTAGAATTCTATTCGATATTGAAGTACCTACAATTACAATTAGTGGATCCCTTATCTTTTCATCGACATTCAATATAACATTTCAATATGTTATTCATATTATTATCGAAGCTGGTGGTTCCTTTGAAGATCAAACATCACAACATACAATCTATGTTCTTGCTGGTTCACTTTTTA
>Ga0209930_1002010_pt1 | contig 26803 bp, 17 predicted proteins | sample ThiBiot_500_biof_2_FD_183948 | JGI IMG/M metagenome (GOLD analysis project Ga0209930, IMG submission 183948) | Wastewater bioreactor microbial communities from Cape Town, South Africa - Thiocy_cont_500_biof (SPAdes) | ecosystem: Engineered > Bioreactor > Thiocyanate-remediating >... | reverse complement strand
CGTAAATATTCAGTATGGATTGGTGGATCAATTTTGGCTTCGTTATCAACATTTCAACAAATGTGGATATCGAAACAAGAATATGATGAATCAGGTCCATCGATTGTTCACCGAAAATGCTTTTAAATCAATGAAATTTGATCGAACATTTCTTAAACTCTTTGCATTCTTCTGTCTCTTATTCGTCTTTGTGTGCATGTGTGAAAGATCTTTCTAGAAAAAAAAAACAACTTTGTTCGTTTCTTTTTGAAATCTCTGTACGTTCCGCATTGTTCGTTATCATTTCATTTTTTTCTCTTAAAAAATATAATATAAATATATATTACAAATTTATCTTTGTTTATCAATGAGGAAAATATTTAAAATGAAAAAAAAAGAAAACGATACAGGAAAAAATCAGTTTGGTATTCATGAAAACAAAAGGAAAGGAGTATGTGACCAGTTCAACATTAACTTTTATATGTCGAAATTGCGGCTTGCATAAGTTCGATCTATAAATAGAAGCAAAAAGAAAATATTCTAAATATCAAAACATCGAAGAATGTCTTCTTATCTCAATAGCAGACACAAAACAAAAGTCGATAGTTTATATATTTTGCTCTTTCTCTCCATAAACGAAATTCTATTACCGGAATGGGAAATACGATGGTTGAGTTTTTTTCTGAAGCAATTGTTGTTAATGTTTGCAGATATCGTAGTTGAAGAGCTGTTGGCGATTGTGTGATAACATCTGCAGCGTCTTTCAATGCTCTGAACGAGAGAAAACATAAAATGAATTCAAAAGCAAACAAAGTTCAATACCTCGACGCTTTTTGTTCTCCTTCGGCTGCAATGACTTTCGCACGAGCTTCTCTTGCCGCTTCAGCTTCAGCAGCCATTGCTCTTCAAAGAAAAATTCATTTAAAAAACAAGAGTTCTATATAAAAAAGAATCTACCTTTGTAGTTGAACTGGCAATCGAACGTCTTTCCTGAGAAAATATTCAAATAATATCTATCGACTACATAAACAAATAACTTACACTTCAACACGTTCGACTCGTACTCCCCAGCCTTCAGTACCTTCATCCAATGCAGCCTAGAGATTCATGATTGAATGAGTTTCGAACATATTTATCTTTCTGATTTACCTGCATTGTTTGTGCAATCGATTCACGATCGGAGAGAATTTCCTGTAAAGATTTCGTGCCAAGTCTATTGAACGGAAATGAATAGATAATCAAACAAGAAAAGAAAAAAACGACGATCCAAACAAACTTACACATTACGTAAGCTTGTTGCTGCTAATAGTTGTGTACTTTTCGGTGCGTCTTCAACATTGGTGATTGATATAACGGGATCAAATACGCGAAAGTAAACGACAGCATCGACAGCGACTGTTACTGAATCTTTTGTTAAAATCTGCATGGAAAATGTGCTCATTAGATTAAAAAAAAAGTTATTTCACCATTAATAATTCAAACCTCTTGAGGTGGAACATCGAATGTCACTGTTCGCAAGTCAACTTTTGTATAGGCATCAACACATGGTATGATAATGAATAGACCTGGACCCTAGGAGCAATCAAAATAATAGTAAATAGAGAAATCAACGAAATGAAATTTACTTTAGCACCGCCCAGGATACGACCAAGACGAAACATGACAGCTCGTTCATATTCTTGAACGACCTAGTTAAAATTCGAATTTTTAATTAAGATTTCGAGAAATTTTTCTAGCACATACTTTCAAACAAACAGTAAGTGAGAATGGAAACGTTACACATATAAGTATATAGGAAAGAATCAATAATATGTAACCACATAATCCCAGACTGTAATCTTCATGAGAATCTAAATGATGAAAAAAAAAGACAGTAAATCCGAGTGAATCGATTAGTTTCGTATCTTCTTGAGACTAAATTAGAGAAACTTAAACTCGAAAAAACTTACCATGATGTGTTCTGATTATTGATGATTGAGGTAGTTGAATGGCGGGTACTGAATGAGAATAATTATCAGGTCTATCTCGACTCATATTGATTTCTATTATTTCATTATGATTGTGTTCTTCTTCTCCTTCTTCTTCTTTTATTACCAATCGACTAATATTCGGCCCATTTCTATAGACATTATTAGACCTCATATGCAACAATAAGAGAAATTGGTATTTCTGTTTTTCTTTGACTATTTCTATTAGTCTATTGTTGTCGATGTTATCATCATTTCTATTCTAGTATCTCGCTCTTTCTTCTTCTTCTTTTGTTTTCATATTCTGACGTTTTCCCACGGGTTCTTAAGGTGTTTGTTTATTCATATAAAAAAAAACGAGAACGATTTATAATGATACATTCTTCGTGTCGATCTTTTGCATTTTTGTTTCGTTACTTTATTACATTCTCAAGCAAGGACAATGATCTGACAGAAGAAAGATGACAGTTGTATTTGTTAAATGACAGATAATATGTACAAATGATATCCATATGATATAATGTAAAAAAAATCAGGACTATCGATTCGCATTAATAGTCTTTCATTTTGGATATTGGTTTCTTACTTGCGGTTCTCGTTTGTCTGCTTGCTAATGGTGGTGCGTTCATATGAAATAAATAAATGAATGTTCAACGTCACGCAGACATACGACTAGAACTGTTTCGTCGAGATCCACCGTCAATGTGCTTCCGTTGTCTTTGCACGACTTTTTTTTCTCTCGTTTTTTTCCTTCTTTCTTTTTTTTGGTTCGTACTCAAGTGAACAGAACACTCTTCTCTCAATCTCTTTTTTTTCTTAATCCTTCGCTTTCTTTTTGTTAGATTCACACACACATACACATGCATATACATCAATAATCTTCGCCCAATTATATAATTGAATGTCTCTTGGCAGTTCACACACACATATATATAAAAATAGTTCGTAGGCAATCAGTTGTCTCTTGATGAAATCTGATCTATGTTTATTGAATGACATGTAGAAAAATGATAAATCTATAATAGTGCGTTTTTTTTTCTTCTCAAGAGAAATCATTTGAAACTCTAATCTTCCAAAAAGAAATCATTTTAACATCAATAGAAGAAAATGCACGACAATGTGCAATATTAATCTAGCCAAAAAAAGAACTCACTTATTGTTATGGTCGTTGTTATTGTTGTTCGGGAAACGACAACGAGCAAGCAGAACGGAAGAGACTAATTTTTAAAGATACATATCTACTATTCGTTCAGTTGATCACACACACTTATTTAAGTTGATTTAGAATAGAAAAGAAGAAGAAGAAACATAAGAGTCTATTTACTTGTCGTAGTAGTAAAATTACCACCACCACCACTATTTCATCACGATTTATCTCAAATGATGTGTCTTTCTTTTTTGTGATCTATTAAAATGTTAATTAATAAATTATGTATGTAGTTTTTCTTCTCTAGCTGATTGAATCTTTGTGCAATACGCTTGAGTAGTTTTTCTCGTATCAACTAACAGAATTACAAACGTTATTTTGTCGAAATGGCAAACATATCTAATAAGATTTACGTTTTTATTTTGAGAAGTTCTTCTGGTCCTCGAAAAAATACAAGGTTTTTCTTAGAACTAAACTGATTTGACACATCACCGATTCTGTTAATAAAAACTAGTCAAGGATCAATTGTTAATCTAGTTAATCGTGCTCTTTTGTATTTCAATGAATTATACCTGCATGTTTCTTTTCATGCGTATAATTGGCAGGATTGCTGTCATTTGTTGTCGATGGTCTTTGTACAGTTGAAAATGCCGATCGTTTACGTCGTTCATCATCTAGTTTCCAACTATGATGTTGTTTGGCACTCCGCATCGATGGATTTGTTGTGTTCTATTCGCTTTCGTCGTCGTTTTAATACATTTTTTTATAACATAATTTGTTTCTTGTCTATCTACTACAGATAAGTACCGACATAGAGTATCAGTAATTATTTATTATATACTGTACTCCAATGAGAATAGTAATAACAGCAAGATAGAGAGAAAAAAAGCCGATTGCTACTTGTATTAGTAAGAACTAAGAAAAGAAAGAGAGAAAAGAAAGGAAAATATTTAGATGTAACACAAAATCGAAAAATCTCGTCGTATTCAAGTAAATAGAAAAAGAAAATAAAACTCAATTGACGAGTTTTTATTCATCAAATAATCGCTGACAAGATAAACCCTTTTTCTTAAGATTTCCTCCGGCTGTCCTCTCACATTTCAGCAATATCCGTATTTCTTCATGATCATGCCACATATATTGATCGAGATAGATAGGATAGAAATTCACATCCAGACGTTTTTTGTTTTGTTTTTTGTCTTCATCAATAAGAACTACGTATGATCATTGTATCGTCTCTCGAGTAGTTAGTTCTAATGACAGAAACAAACGTCATTTGATAGAGAGATACGTATGGTGAACCGATCTATTCTTTTGGTATGTATAATGAGCAAAACGGATAAACATGTTGTATGTCATTTTGACGACGATAGAATAAGTAAAAAAGAGGAAAGAATTTGACTGAAAAAAAAGCTTTCCAGATGGGTCACTATTGTATTCTATTATTTATGTGCTATGATAAAGTCAACAGTTGTTATGACATTGAAAGGCAAAACAATGATTTATATCCTCATTAACGTGTTAGATTATCTCATTTTGCTATACGAATTCGACATGTTGTCAAACGCAAATACCTAAAAGCGAAAGATTTCAACATATGATGTTTGCAAAAAAAAATCGAAAGAAAACAAGAAAGAAAGAAAAGATCGACCGATCGACAAGCAATCATTCTGATTTAATCCAGAAAATAATTGACAAAACAAAGAAAAACAAAAATCTCATCATATATTCATCGAAATATATTCGATGAACTTCATTTCTATATGTCAAGAATTAATCTCGAATGATAAATAATCCGAACGATCGGATCAGTCCGTCTTCGAATCAATATAATTATGATTTGTCTCAAAAGTAGAACAGTATCATCGATTATTATCTTATCGTTTTAAAATTTTACTGTCAGATGTCTCTGTCTACTGAAGCGTGTATATCATTTTACTGATATATGCACAAACACACACACGCACGATAGTCTATTGAATTTCGTTTCATTTCTTTATTCTCGTGTATTCTAGACATTAACATATATAGATTGTCTATAGTCTACTACAATATTCAAAATCAAATGCCTGCATTGACAAAAGATAAACTGATTAAACGTGTTCAACCAACACCAGTTCGGTATGAATGAATTCATAATTTCTCTTTGAAATATTCGATCTGTCATTATGATTTAGTACTCATCCGAAATCGTTGGCCAATACGGATGTTAAACGTCTTGGTTCAAATCGACGAACAAGTTCGAAACGTATTCAAACACAATGTACGTTGAAAAAAAAACGAACTAATTGAATTGATTTCTAAAAGAAAAGTCATTTGTTTCAGCGATTCAAACTCAAACTGCTCTTGCCAGTTTAATTCTAAACGAAAAACAAAAGCGTGTCGATGCAGAAACTCAAACCGTAACAAAGAAGATCTTTTTTTCTCTTTTTCTCTATTCTTTTCTTATAGAATGATGATGTTAGTCATGGTTTAACTTTGCGTGTAATACGATTTTTTGTAAGCTAATTTACTAAAACTATTTTCAAATAGACTTTCTCTTTGTTTGTATATTTGCCAGGGTGGAACGATCAACTCGTTCGTGAAATACTTCGACAATTCCAAATAATTCAAATCTTCAATTGTCTTTTGCATGTCTTCAACTTTTTTTTTTCTCTTTTATTCATGTATTATATTCACAACGAAAGGAAAAAAAACAACAAACAGATGGGAATAAATAGGAAAAATATTAGCACCAGAATGAGGGTGTATTATGTATAGTATATGAGATTCAAGAGATTAAAAAAAGGGGGCAAAGTGTTCAGACAGTAGGTTGAAATCGTTGCATATAAAAATGACAATTCGAACAATAGGATCCAATTTGACTTTCTTTCGAACATCGTTTATGACAAAGTGTACATTCACTGAATCCAATAATTGTTTCATTTGTTGACGATGGTGTATCGGAATCCGAATCGGAATTCGTTGATATTTGTTGTTGATGAATTTGTCGAAGAAATGAATGTATTAAATGTTCGGACGGCGGCTCATGAGTATCGTCCATTGTTGGGACAATCAATGCAACATGATCGGAAAAGGTGACACTCTTTTTTGGACGAGATAATTTCGTTGTTGGCGAAAGAATTGAGGTCGATGTTCGTGAAAGATTATTATCGTAGATTTTTTCGATTTTCTCAACTGGTTTGAATGTTGATGTGAGAGATGTGCGAGTGAATTGAGTTTTTCGAAGATTTTCTAATGAACGTATACGAGATAATATACTGTTCTTTTTCGTTCGAGCATAAATCGATATTCCATGATGAGAATTTTCGTGTACGGTGAGAATTTGTTCGATAAGTACGAGTGCTTGTTGACAGGATTCGAATGCCGATGAATAATCATTGATTCGTTCGAATTTAAACGATTCTTCGAGATAATGTTCAATGGTTGAATAGGACATTTCGACACGATCATCATCTAAAAAATTCGTTTCATAATCAAAACTAAGCTCAAAAATTCATCGAGTAGAAATTTACTCATAAGACGTTCAGTTTGTTTGATTAAACCATCGATGAGTGTTTGTTCGTTTTCGTTGAGACTATCTCTCGGACTGCCATCACTGCTCAAACCCGAATCACGTTGTGATGAAACTGAAAGTGTTTCGTCTTGCGTTGGATTGCTTTGATAAGTTCGATGTCGAACATGAATTATTGGCGATGATGTCGATGAGGATGAGATTGATGTTGTATCGGACAGATTTTCTTTCTTTAGAAATTGTTGTTGCATGACTTTGACAACTGTTTCTTGATTGATATATGTTGAATTAATTGATTCATTTGGTGATGTTTTCGGCATGAATAACATCGATGAATTTAAGGTCGCAAATGAGGAGATCTTTTCAATTTGACAATCGATTTTAGTCGACATTGTTTGAGATTTTCTATTCGATTCAATTGCTTGTTCTAATCTTCTTTCGTCAGGTACAACTAAACAAAATAACAATAATACAAAGAAACATAAGACGTAATCGATCGGTGTTATTTTCTAATCATTTGTGTTAAATGACAAGAGAAAAAGAAAAGAAAAAGAAATCGAGTACGTAAGAGCCTGCATACATTTATCGTTCATTACTATTCTTTTTTTTTCCTCCTCTTTTTCTTCTCATCCTTATACACTTGAACGGAGGTAGCCACAACATAGATACTCATAACAGAACACAAAACTAATCATCAGGCGAACCCAACAAAACGTAATTGTGTAGACAGATGAATAGTCTTCGCATTTCTCGTGATGCAATCGGACAAGCACAAATAATAGAAATGAAATTCATCTAGTTTTTTTTTGGTTTTCAGAAAGATTTTGAAATCAAAACTTACACGATGACTTTTGTGTTTGAATCACCGTTCGTTTGAGTAGTTGACTTATATCAATAGGATCTCGATCAGGATTAGCATAGATAAGTAGAAATGGTTGAAGATGAAATTCAATACATTTTCGTTGAACAGCATTCCAATCGGCTGATACAACTATATTTCCATCGAAACAAAACAACCATTTCGATGTCTGATGATCATAGGAGAAAAACACTTCGATCGTTCCACCATAGAAACATATTAAACCAATAAGATTCAATTGTTTGATACGAGCTTCATTTATTGTTACATCATAAAATAACTTTGAAAGAAAAAAAAAAGATAATAGAAAAAGCAATGATTTTTTTGTTATTTGACGATTACTTCACGTAAGTAAACGAATGGATCAATAATTGAAATGAAGTCTTCAACATCACTTGTCGTCGACGATGATGATTGCCAATCGATTGCAACCGAAACTAGAAGAAATATTCGTGTTTGTATTCAATTCTTTTGGTAATTCAAATTCATTTCGTACTCAAATCAGGAACATTGGTTAACAAGAAAACATTTCGTTGTTGATAGCCACAATTCGATCGTAAACATATTTGTCGGTCGTTTTCCGATTGACTTTGATAGGCAAGATATAATAATTGACCGAAAGATTTCGAGATATTCTTCGTCTCAATCTGTTTTATTAATTGACTAGCAAAAAGAGAGAAAAAGAAAAAACCGATATTCTCATTAAATGTTTGATTCATATTTCACAGATACTTACCATAAGATAGTCGCATCAACTTGATAAACCGGTCGTGTAAATATCGTTGTATGATCAATACTTGCTTGTTGATGATGAGATAGGCAATGTGTATTGCCACATCGACGCTAGATGATAAAGACAAAAGGAGAAAGTGATAAATTATATCAAGCCGAAATCTGTGTAAATAACTACACCTACCACTTGTACAAGATTCATTTGGTGAACATTATTCTTTTCCAACGAGAAAATCAAGATAAATTAATCTGAAATAAGATAAAGAATGATTGATTTGCGTTAGAAAAAGAAGATTTCGTTAGTTGACTAGTACAAACTAAATCAAAGGTACATATACACACATACGGATATATCACCCGAACATTTAATCGGAAAGGAGAACGACTCATCCATAGGCAAAGGTTAACATCGGTTGACCGTCGATGCTCAACGATTTTTTCTTCTTCTTCTTCTCGTGTTCACTGTGTTCTTACCTTCGAATCAGCGATTTATTCAATGCAGGTATACGTGCACGAATGTATGTACATGTAGAAAAAGGGGAGAAAAAGAGAAGAAATTTTTGAACGTAAGCCAAGAAAAATGTGACCAAAACAAGAGAAAAGAATGTGTATGTTATTCTCCCTCTTGTTCTCCTCTCTCAAATATTGGATGAATAAACGATGTGAACACCGAACATTGTTCAGGTGCATACATACTTTCGCTTTCCTTTTTCCGTTATTGTTATTGTTATTATTGAATCGATTCAAAAGACGAAAGGTGAAAATTATATACGCACAAGGAAGCTGAAAAGAACTAATTATTCAGCAGCTTGAAAACGTATTGAATATCAAAGAAAATCGCGAATATCTTGTTTTTCTTCTTCTGTAATTATGATTGAAAAAAAACGAAGGGCAAAAACAACAACTAGTTGTGATTCACAGAGTGAATTAAATATCGAACTTCTCACCTGCTGTTTTTCAAGTGTGAACATTGAAAATTATTTAGAATGATGAGCTAAGCATACTCTTGACATTCATCGACGTAATGTGCCAAATCGGATAAGAATGCTTACGAGAGATGAGAAGTTCATTGCTCTTCAGACGAGTGACGACAAAAAGTGCAAAACAGAGAGGTGGTGAGGGGCGAGAAGGAGGAGGAGCTATGCTTATTCAATCATAAAAAACAGCATACATATGCCAAGATTAATATCGTTCTAAAATACAAAAGAAATTTGATAAAAGAGAAAGAAAAACTTATGTAATCTGAACACAATAATAGTAATAATAATAATAACAATTATTATTCGTGTTATTTCATCGAAGAGAAAAAAAATGTGATGACGTATTTTCTTCGTTTGAACTCCTCATGTACAGTATTTTAGATAAAAGAAGAAAAATGAATCAGCAGGGATTTGTATTCGAGTAGATAAACGAGCGTGAAATCGCACACTCGATGAACAAATTTCTGCATTGAATATCGAGCTACTTGAACAAGAGTACACAAAAAAGTGAAGCCTGTATACGCACGTTTACAGTCGTCGAATCAATACAAGAAGAAGAAGAAAAATTATCAAGAGGCTAATCCTAGCTTGCATGCTTAGCTCGGATTTCTCTCTCTTCTCTCTCTTTCTTTTTTTTCGATACGTATTTGTATTAAAGAATGATTTCAAGGACATGAATATACCATTGTGTAATAGATTCCTCAAACAAGCAAACAAATCAAATGTATTCAAAACTGGACAGTAACAAACAAAAGAGAAAGAGAAAGTAAAGCCTTTGCGTGGCTTACTTGATTGTATATGCATACAGTTGATAACCTCTAGTTCCGTTTTTTCTTTCTTTCTTGCACATTGAAACATGTGTATCAATGACATTGATTCTGACGAGATAGCCGTATCCATCTCTATCATATGCATGTATATATGAGAATGTACTGATAGATTTGACTGGAATATTGACAATAGGATTGTACGAGGTCAACCGACAATGATGATAAATGAATAGTAGAAGATAGAATATATCGAGAATGCTTTCTTTTGTTTAACTTTCGATTAAATACTGTATATGGTCAATTATATACTGTTGAATGGATTTTCAAGTTTGTTCGAATGCAATCAATTATTCATTCATTTCGACTAGACACAAAGAATTGAGAATTTTCAATTCTCTCTCTCTCTCTGTCTCCCAGAAAAAAATAACAAACAAACAAACGTTCCAAGATTTCTCATTGATCTTAATCCGAGAAGGTAAACTGCTATGTCACGTCAACGTTTGATCTAATAACGTTCTATTGATTTATGGTTTATCCGAAACAAAAGAAAAATGAAAGAATATACGTATCTGACAAGTATTTGTCAAGGAAATACGAATGGAATAATCAAATAGAAACTAATCGACTTAGAAAACGACCATGAGATTGATCCTATCAAATGAAGGCGCGTTTTTTTTTCTCCGACATGCGATTGTTGAAAATGAATTGAACTTGAAAAAAAAATGAAACAATTGTGTCTTTCAAACATCAGATCAAGTAGCTGTAAATAAGTGAGCGAACTTAATTTCCCTATTCTGTCAAATCAAAACTGACATCGTATCAATCGGAAGTAACGACTATGATGTAATTTTTTTTATAACTTATTGTAGTTCGATATATTGATCGAATAGATATATTTGTATATATGATATTATCAAATCCAAAAAAGAGAGAAAAGAAAAGCCCATTAGATTTCTATACATACACACACACAAAATAACTGCCACAAAGTTAATTAAAGAAATTTCATTGTTGAAACAATAAACAAACAATAAGAAAAAAAACAAAAGAAAAACAAAAAAGATTTATGTTCGTCGATAACATGCTCGTATCCACTGTTGATCATCGTGTTGTATGCGTACAATCAGATCTCGCAGTTCATGATAAGTTCGTTCGAGATCGTTATTAATTAAAATATGGTCAAATAATAAATAATGATGCCGTTCAATTGATCGACTTTGTCGAATAATTTCTCGATAATCATTATCAGTTAATTGTTCACGACGATCGAGTTCTAAACGTTTTAAACGTTCGAATGATGGTGCTGCTATACAAATTATAAATGGATAAAGATCACTTCGATCAAACGTTCGTATTGCATCGGGATTAAGATTTAATATACAAATTTTTTGTTTTATTGAAACAACCTGTCGAATATCGTCGATCGATGTTCCGTAGAGATCACGATCGTATTGACCGAATTCAACGAATGAATGTGACGCAACTTTAGTGAGAAATTCCGTTTCAGTGACGAAATGATAGTCGATATCGGGCGTTTCGTTCGTACGACGAGGTCGTGTGGTATGTGGAATGGCAACATCGAAGAGATGAGGTTCAGTTTGAAGAAGACGACGACGTAGTTCATGTCGACCGACATTTGGTGCGCCTAGAAAATCAGATCGAAATATTGAAAAACCGAAAAGACAAAATTTTACCTAGCAAAATAATCGGTCGAGTCATTTTTTGTACCGAAAAATCGAAACGAAAAACAGGCTCATAGAATCTGAATACATCGAACATGGCTGAATCAATAGTCGAATGTTTATTTTCATCATTGATAATTGCAGCTGGTTGTTCTTCACCAAAATGTCTCGTATCAGTTAGAGAAAAATGATTTGTCGATGTTCGTATTGTTGGTGGCGGTTCGATATCGTCGATATCGCGTATGAATGATGCATTGTTATAGATCGGTTGGAGAACCTTTCGTTCTCGTTTCGGTACGCAAGTTAAACATTTCGAATGTTTCTTTTTCATTTTTCGTCGATAGTATGACGATGATGATGACGATGAAATCGATTCAGTTTCATCACTGACAGCTTTGATTAGATCTGCACGTTTCTGTTGCAGACTATCCGAAGGAATTAAACCAGCTAGACAAGGATCGGTATCGGTTTCCGTGCTATCTTCTCGATAAGCTTGCCACCAGCTAACATACGAATCGTTGATTTTCGTTAGATTTTCGTCACGTGCAACAATTCGTAAGATATCGCCACGTTGAAATTGCAGACCGAGTTCTTTGCAAGGTATCAGCGGATCGTTATAGGGATCATAGGCGTACAAAGCTCGAACGTAGAATGTTTGATAGGATATTTGGTTGTTGTGAAGTAAAGGAGTGAATATAGGTGGTGCAAGAAGGAACTTAATCAGGCCGGTTGTGCTCGACATGAGCGAACAAATGTAATCGAGTGAACGACCAGTCACAGGTTCGTCGTTGATTTCGAGAATTCGATCGTTGATTTGAAATAATTGTGTGTTGGCAGCGAGACCACCGATGACTATTCGAGCGATATGAATCGTTCCCGAATCGGAACGTGAAATCGTTAGACCTAATGGTTCGTGATTTTTCTCGATTTTAACGATCTTCAATTCATCAATTGCGTATTGAGATAATTTCAATAATTCTTCGGTTGTTTCAGAATTATTTAATTTTGTTTCATTGGAATTATTCGTTGAATGAATATCCTCGGCGTCAGGTAAAGCTGCAGGATATAAATGTAATTTAAGAATATTATCAAATGCATTGAAAAGACTTTGAATTTCTGTACGACATAGAATATTTCGACAGGTTTTCAAATCATTGAGCATGTCGAATAGAGTGGGTGATGATGCTCGTATTGCTGCTGTGCCATCGAACATTTGATATTCAGCATCGGCGAGTTTCTGTTCGATAAGCTGAATGAATTCTTCGACGAGATCTTGAAAATTTCGTTCGCCTTGTTCGTGATTTAGTAAAATCTCCTGAAATAAATTCATCGTTTGTTGTTGTTCGTTTACGTGTTTAACAAGAGGATATAATTGTAGAGTTTGCTGAAATGTTCCTTGTTGAGCAATTTCACGTAAACGACCGATATCTTCGTGAAAATGTTCATTTTCCATTGGAAATAACGCTTGTGCTCGATCTAATGTCGTGTAAATATCGTCAATTGATATGGTTAAAATTGGCGATGACGTGCAATGATGTGCACTCGTCGATAGACTACTACTTCCACTGGTTGAATTCTGTCGAATTAGATTTTCTTGTTGAGATTGTTTCGGTTTTTTCGTGAAATATCCATGACGATGCGATGAGGATAATGTACAATAAGCTTCGTCGGTTGGCGATGATCGACTTCGACGACTACTTTGTCGAAGTAGAGAGCCTCGTTCGAATGTTTTAGTAACTTGTTTGTTCTACAAAGAAACGAAGACGAAGAAGACAAAGTAACGTCTTAATTTGTCAAACAAAATGTTGATCATCAATCGAGGTCAATGACTTACTTGTGGTTTAAGTCGAAGTAATTCGATGCATTCAACTTTCGATGCAACTATGTGATGATCGACGAAATCTTCTTTCAAATTCGCTGTTACATCGAATTCCGCGGGCACATCGACTAGAATTTCAAGATTAAACAAACAAATAAAACTATTCGACTTCGTTCTCCTCTCTCTCGCTCTCTCACCTGCACGTTCGCCGCCAAGCCATTGAATAATTCGAGCTGTTTGAGGATGTTCTTGTTTAGCCGGTATCGTTGTACTCGTATTTAATTTCTCGCTTATCGCCACCATTGTTCGCAACTCAAATGTTCATTGTCTTTTTTTGTGACAAAATGTTTACTCGCAATCCTAGATGAAAAGATCAAGGTTAGATTTACTTTTCTCACGTAATGAATATGATCGACCCTGCGTCAAACAAATCCTAAGACATACTTAAACAACAACGCAAACGCAAAATGTTCGTCATGGAAATGTTCACAAAAATAATCTTTCATGCGAATGACAAAAGAAAAGTGTGAGATAAGGCTCATAAAAATATTAGTTCGACATGAACAACATCAGTTTTGTCTGTCTCAACTAAGCTCGATGTAAATAAAACGCAATGTTAGCTTTCAATAATTGAACTAATGTCGTTGTCTGTCTTGTTTCGATTAATCCCCCATGCGTATTTTATTCATCGGTCACTCGCGTTTGTCGATCTGAACTACTTCAATTATTGTTACTTACCTTGACCACGACGAGAAAGTGTCAACCTTCTTTCTTTTTTTGTTTCTCTCTTATGAAACGATCGAATATAGAAAAATGAAGAAGTGAGTGACTCATTTTTGAACAAAAAAATCGAATGTCATTCGTTCGCCTACCACCCGGTGACATCGTATCGTCGACTCGACGTGTTCGCTCGTTTTTCTTTTCTTTTCCTTTTCGTCGATAAACACACACACACTACTGAAATTGTTATTTTTCGTGATCGCATAGCTATACGAAATAATTGTTCAATAAACGGAAGAAAAAAAAACCATTTCATTTTCTATCGTCGACCAATTATTGTGACTGACAATTCAATTATCGAATATGATAGAAGACCTGTCAAATTCAGTGATTTGAAGATTTTCTTTAGAAATAAATAAATTCACTGTCACTAAAACACAAAAGCCGCCATGTTCATTTGAATACAGATCAGTGAATCTTTTCAATTAACACTTTCATTGTCAAAGTAACAACAGACACAAGTTGTGATTTTCAACAACTAATGGAAAATTACTTAGTAACACCGGTAGAGCCTATTGATTGGCAACAGATGAATACTTAGATGAGAAAAAAAAGAGCGGATATCAATTAAAAATGCATTTTCAACATTGATCAAAGAAGAAAAACGGGAATCAATAGGATATACTTCTGTCAAATTCATTCATTCACTCGCTGAGTACGATTATATGTACTCAATTCATATGTAATTAGAATATGAATATTTCTTTATTTTTATTCTTTTGTATAAATTTAAACAAAAGAAACTAGAAACGGATATTTGAAAATAAAATTAGTAATCATTAATTTGCTTGTTTAGAAAAATTATTTTATCTCAGTCCAATGGTCTTGGGAAAAGATTTAAATAAAGAGAATCGTTAATGTTCATTAACTTTGCATGAAAAATTTAATAAAACAGACTTTTTTGCTCTTGAAAAAGAAAAACAGAACGATTTTTTATTTAATTTAAACCGAAGAAGAAGAACAAAACAAGAAGTGTTCGATTCTATACACATAAAAATTCACAAAAAAGAAAAAGAAAAGAAACAACGAATAGATAGACCATGGAATGATGAATTAAAAATCGAAATCTTCCATTAACAGAGAACAAAAACTTGCGTGTATATGTTTGTTTTTCGATCAGATGTAGACACTGTTTGCTTTTTCCTGTTTTCTCTCATTTATTGCACGCTTATACACAACACCGAAGTAAAATGACAATTAGAAAACACACAAATGAATACCACATTTATATATTTATATTTATAAAGAACTGAAAAGCAATCGAAATACATATATCACTGAAACGAAAAAGAAAAAGGGAGAGAGAGAGTAGGGTCAAATGATTTTTCGTGTTGAGGGCGGTGTGCAAATGAGTACGTTGTGTTTTCCTTCGACTAGGAAATTCGAATGCTTGAGCAATATTCACACATGTAGAATATGTATATGTATATGCAAGAGAAAACAAAACAAAACGAACAACAAAAATTAAAAGACAAATAAGTTGAGCAAAGCAAGCAACTAAGAACAAGAAAAAAAGAACGATTGTTGTTTTCTTTGTTCACAAAACGACGACAATGACAAGATCACCAAATATATTCTTTTGTCTTATGTAATTATGTGTGTTTTTGATAGATATCACCTTGATTAGAATAGAGAAAGAAGAGAAAAGGCCAAGTCGACAGATTTTAAGTTAGAATATCGACAAAATTCGTTGTCGATTCATTCGGTGTTTGTTCGTGACTATTATTGAGTTCAGATGATGCCGGTGGTGGTGAATCGTGTGTGTGAAATTTTTTGTTCGAAAAATTATTATTCGTGTTTGTTATGATTTTTTGTGGTACGGATTTTCGTTTTTTACTACTCGAATTGGATGCTTGAGCAGTTGTTTTCTGTTCATCGATCAGTGAAACGATATTTGTCGGCGTTGACGAATACGGATTGGGACTTGTCGAACTGTTCGAATCATTTGTTCCGTTTAACCACGAACTAATAATCAATTGAAAAATAGTCAATAAAACGACATTTTGTTTTCGAATTACCTGGTCAGTGGAACGATCGTAGGCACAATGGGATAATCATTTTCGTCATCATCATCATCTTCTTCATCATTGTTGATATTATTGGTATTATTGTTATCATCTAGATCATCGTCATCATCACTGATTTGATCGTGATTTGACATGAATGAAGATGAAATAAGATTTGTTGGACTTGAATTCGGTCGAATATTGGTTTTTGTTCTCATACGTGAATTATGAAACCAATTGGCGATTTTATTCAATGGTAATGATAGATCATTGACAAGTTTTTCGAGTGTCGATTGAGATGGATAAGGTTCACTTTGAAATGTTTGTTTCAAAACTCGACGTTGTTCGTCATTGAATAGACATCGACGTTTGGGAGGATTTGTTGATGTTGATGAATTTTCTACAAGTTCACTTTCACCATGATCAATATTCGATGATGGAGTTGATACCGGCGGACGCGAACGTCGTATAGCTAAAACAGAAAGAGACGCTGATTTGTATGGAAAATTCATTTTTCTTGGCTTTTTACCATCACGTTCTCGTTTCCAGGCTAAGAGTTTTTGTACATTTCCGGTATCGTTAAACCAGGTATACATTCGAATGTATGGTTCACGACCTTTGACACTCAATGAAGGCCAAGGCCGTGGTTTGGATAGGATTTCACTGACAGTTCCTTGAGAAAGATTAAGTACGGCTTCGCCGAATACACGTTGACCGATACTGTATGCGAAGAGTAATTCTCGAACTTGAGAACTTAGTTGTTCGGTGTCGATTGAACCTAAACATACGAGAGAATGAAAAACTTGTGGATAAATAAATAATTATGTATACTTGGTAGAGTAATTTTAGGGAGTTCATAGGGTGGTATGAGAGGATTCGTTGATGAACGAGATTGATTTGTTGATTTGTCATTTGAAGGTTTGGCATTTTTCGAACGAGATTTTGATTTATTTGAATTTGTTGTTTGACTATTTGTTGGTGAGTTTGCCGATGGATTCGATTGATTCGTATCATTGGTACCGATCGATATCGAATCATTCAGTAGAATATTTGTTTGAGAATCAATGGAATGATCTCGTGTTAAAAGATTATTCGTATGAAAACCATTTGACAGCAACGATGGTGTTGTTAAAAGTGATGATGGCAGAGATGTGGGTGGTAATGGCGGACAGAATGTTGGCAGAAGAATTGGATTTGTATTGGCTGTTGCTGGAGTTGTTGAAACAGTTTGAACAAGTTGTTTGATTGCATTCGGATCGTCGAGAAAGATTCTCATACGTAGAAATGGTTCACGACCTTTTTGTGTTAGTAATTCCCATTGTTTTGGTCGAGCTAAGATATCACTGACACTACCCTGAGATAGTCCAAGAATTTTCTCTCCAAAATGTCGTTGAGAAATACTGTAACGACTAAGAATATCTTTGACTGTTTGCACTAATTCCATTGTATTAACATAACGATATTTCGATACATCTTGTTCACGTAATGGTGTAAGAGCTGTTTTAATATGTTTTGTTGAAGATGATAATGATTGAGATTTATAATTCGATATGGACGTAGATGTTTGATCGATTTTCATGCTTAAATCAAGTGGAATTTCATCTGAACTTGTTGGATTGTCATCATTGATCTCGTCATCGTTGATTTCGTCGTCGTCGTCGTCGTTGTTGTTTTCATCATTTTCATCATCCGGATTGCCATCGATGTCGCCGCCGCCACTCTCATCATCATCATCATCGCGATCGTCATCATTTTCCTCTTCACTTTGATGTCCTCGTTCGGTAATTATCGGTTGAATTGGTGGAAATGTTGGTTGAAATTGTTTGAGTAAATCATTATTTCGAACGATTTCTTGTAACATTAACCAATTACGATAATTATCCGGTTGATGACAAAGTAGATTGAATGGCGATGTATTTGAACAATCGATTAGATTTCCTGTTATGGTTGGATTCGATGTCGATGTTGAATCACTATTGAAACCGTTGGCTGTACGCATGAGAAGCGACGGAACAAATGCCGATAGCATTGATAATGATGCGGCTGCTGATGATGAAGATGAAGGTAGTGGTGGAGGTGGAACAGGAAGTAGAAAGGATTTTTGATCGATTGAAGATAAATCATTGATAGGAGAATTAGCAACTGATGAATCGGCTGAATGAGATGATGATAATGGACTTTTTGATTCTAAAGGATCCGATGATGATATTGGATTTGATGAATAATTTGGCAGCGAGCTGCATGGTGATAAAGATGATTTTTGATCCTTTGGAAAAAGCAAAAATTCTCTCGTTTGAAATTAGGAATGAATAACAAAGATTGATTACCGTATTTCCTGAAGCGGCAGCGACTGCAGCAGCTGCTGCTGCGGCCATTTGTTGTTTTTGAGCATCGGCTAGAATTTGAACGATCTTTTGATGAGCTGCTGGATCTGTATGCTTCGTGCTCACAGCTGGATAAGGATTATCCTTTGAACCTATTGAATTAACAATAAAGAAAGTTGAGAGTTATGACTTTTTTCTTTTAATTCTCTACGACTTACGATTGTTCATGCCTTTGCGTGGACTGATACTTTTTAATGCTAAGATACTTTCTTCTGAATTGGCCCAGCACCACATTTTTCTATAGCTTTCTTTGCCTTTTTCAGTTAGTTTCGACCATGATTTCGGTTTCGACAGTAATTCACTGACTGTGCCTTGAGATAGACTCAATATATATCGAGCAAATATACGTTGACCGATATTATGTTGAGCGAGAAGTTTTCGAACAACATTGGCAACATAATTCGTATCCAATGGTTCGAGAAAACTATTACTACTGCTGCTGCTGCTGCTGTTCGTAATAGTATTGTTGCTATTTGAAACTGTTGCAGAATTTGTAGTGATAACAGGTGGACAAGCCGATGGCACGAGTACAGTTGGTGACGATGATGATTTTGGTGGTGAATCGATATTTGTTTTGATTACTGTTCGATTATCTGTCGATGTTGTTGCTGATGATAATGGCGGACTCCATGATGATGTCGGTGGACAATGAAGTTTTGTACATTGGACGGACGAAAGTTGATGGCCTAAATGAAGCAGAAATCAAAATCTTATGGGAAAACTTTTCTCTTTTTTTTCTTACCTGGAAATAAATTGGACGGAGTTAAGGTGGGCGTAGTTGTCACCGATGAGAGAAGTGATGCGGTCGGTGTTACCATCGTTGAACATGATGATGTCGTAATCGATGGATATTTTGTGCTTAACAATGAATCTCCTATTGGTAGACTATCTTTATTTGTAAGAATTGTTGTTGTTGATGCTGATGGTGGTGGTGAGAAGAATTTCGTTTCATCATTTCCATTACATTGAAGAGTTGACTGAGGTTTCAAATAGATTTGTGATGGTGATGATGGCGATGACGATGAATTCGATGATGACGAAGCTGATGATGAAAGAAGCGATGGAATTGGTAGAAATGGTTGATTTGTACGATGCAGACAAGGTGATGTACAATGACGGCATGAATGGGAGGAAGTGGTTTTATTGTTATCTTAAAATAGAAACGAAAATCAGCCAATGAAATTCAATGAATTCAATTTACTGTCGGAATCGTTCGTTTTCTGTTCGGTTTTATTTGTTTGAAATTGTTTCGGATCAACTGATCTTAATACACTAAAAAAAATAAGTAGTTATTTCCTCATGACATTGCCGTCGTTTTTTTTTATATTTAAAAAGAAAAAGATTTGTGTCAGTCAGTCACTCACGCCAATTCTCGTTTGATTTCATCATAATCGGCTTGACTTTGTAATTTACTTTCTAGTTGTTCAATTAATTTCTCTTTTCCATTAACAACATTTTCAAGATCAGAAATCTAAAGAATGAAAGTTTGTCAAATTCATTAGATTGATTGTTTGTTTGATTTACTTGACTAAACGATGTTTCTTTTACTTTAATCAATGTTGATTGTAATTTCTGTGTTTCAATAACAAGTGTAGCTATTTGATGTTCTTTAGCAGCTAATTCAACTTCAAGTTTTTCCAGTAATTTCCGTTCTGTTTCTTCTTGTGAAATCATTTCAACCGAATTATTATTATTATTATTTGTTTGCTCAAGTTCTTCACGGATTTTATCAACCAATCGTTCAGTATTTGAAACTCTCTAGAACAAAATAGATTCTCTCCTATTTCATATTATAATAATTGATTTGTTTTACTTCATCTAGATTCGATGAACAAGTTTTTTGAACATCATCCGATTGAATTTTATATTCCAACATGTCTAATGGTGATTCATGTGTTGCCATTTGAGCATAATTTCAAATAAATTGTTTATCAGCTATAGAATAAAAACGAAAAAGAAATGAAAGTCTGTCCGATCTATTTATTTAGATGATTGTCTTATCAGCTTTAAATAGAGAAAAAAGGCTAAAGATATGTTGAGAGTCTTTTTTTCTCTTCTCCTTCTTCTTATACTCATTTTATTTGCGAAAAGAAAAAAATCATTAGAAAAGATATTTCTTTTATATTTATATATACTCTTATTCTCGTTCGTTCGTTCGTTCTTTTCTTCTTCTTCTTCTTCTTCTTCTTCTCTTCTTTTTTTTTTGCTTTGAAAGAAAAGAATAATTATTATCATAAAGTGAATAAACTTTTTTATTCAATAGAATATCTTTGCTCCTCCAGGTTAAAATCTGTTAAAAAATTAACTTCGATTTTATTATTCTATTATCTTATTGAGAAAAGACGACACTATGAAACTATCTTCCACTTATTAATAAAGACATTATTAGAAATGAAAAAAGATGAATGAATGGCTGAAAGACAAGAATTTACCTCGACGTTCTTTTTTTTCTTATTTGATTGGTAATTCTAATACATCAACTGGAAGATGTTGTTGTTTTTTTTCTTGAGACGAACTGTCTTTGCTTTTTTTTGATTAATTGAAGAACTGGCACCGGATCTTGTCGAGAGAGAAAGAGAAATGATCGATCAGCAAATTGAACGAGTATTTACTTGGAAAAATGAGCCGATCGTTTTGATAGAATAGTGATTTGGATTTGGAATTATTTTAATATAGTTGTAAGCGATTTGCATACATTCTAAAATAGATAAGTAATAAAGTTAAGATTTAAAAAAAAAAGTGACGATAATGCAGAAAAGAAGAAAAAAAATGCAAAATGTTGTTATCGATTTACAGGAGAAGAGTAGGTGTGTTAGTGAAAGGCAACAATTCTTCTTTCTGTAAGTCAACTCACAAACACTGGTAGCGATGATGATGATTAGAAAGAGAATATCGCATATAAAAGAATGATGTTGATGATGATGATAAGGTGTCGGTCGGTTTTCTCCCTATATAACTCTCTCTCTCTCTCTCCCTCTCCCTCTCTATCCTTGTCTATTCTTTTTTTTTACAAGAGAACTATGCGCTTTGTCGTCTATCTATCGGCGCGTTTGTGAAAGAGAAAGACAAGACAGGTGATAGATAGATTTCTTTTTTTCCTTCTTCTTCTTCTCTTCGAGTCTATAAACGTAGGCAGGTGTTTACTAGAGAAGAATGAAAAATCGCGTGCTATACTTGTCTTTCTATTTCTCTCTTCGATTATTATTTGTCCAAAAATTGCACAATGCGATCAATTCCTGACCAATCATTAGCAAAGACCAATCGCGGATTTTTTTTTCTCTCTCTCTCCCTCTCTTTCGATGAAGATATAGGCATTTTTTGTCACCTTCTATTTGCAACCGACCATAAGTGCAGAACGAGCGAAGGCAACGACGAAAGAGAAAGAGAGAAAGACCAAAAAAAGAGTGACAACGGGAGCCTGTCACACATCGTTTTTTTTTTGTTATGAATATTTCATTCTTGAGCGTAAACATACAGAAGGAGAGAGAGAGACAGAGAAGAACAAGGGAAAAAAGAAATTTCAATCATCATTGCATCTATTTTGTATCAAGCGAATGTCTCTTGTCTTTCTTTCTTTCTATTAGCAATCATGAGGGTGAGGTGCCGGCAACGGAAGTCTCATAATGTTTATTCAAACAAAATGAAATGAACACACACACACACACAGATATATATAAAGAAACGCAAAATGCATTGCATTCGTGTCGATTATCTTGCGCACGATTCATTTACACACACTATGATTATACTAAAAAAGAATTTATATGATAGAAAGAGAAACAAAATAAAAGAAGACGAATATGATCGGAAACGTTTTGTATTTTAATCATCCGCTAGAGAGAAACCCTATAAGCAAATAAAGAAGCGTCGAAAAAAATGTTTCATTAAAATGATGGACTCATACGCATCGGTGATGATGCAGATCGAGCAAGAATATTAGACTTTTAGGCTCCTCTATCGTTGTTATTATGATCGGTTAGCTCACTTCCTTACACCTTCCAGGCATTTGCACACACACACATACACGTGTATACATATACTAGAGCAATCATATGCACACTTTACAAAACGGTAGTGCGGCATCAATTCAAACAGAAAAATCATTTAAAGTTTTTTAAATTTTTAACTACGCTTTCATTTCTCGCTTGACGAATGTTCTTATTCAAAGTGATTCAATCACCTGAAGTGGAGACAGACAAAAAGTAGCAGAAGACAAGAAACAATAACGGGGGGACATAGAAAGAAAAGAAGAATGATTCTCTATTTTCTGATTGGTTTTTCGATGTAATTGGAGGAGCGCGCGGGTGTTCGATTTTCACATCGGAAGAGTTGCGTGCCGATGGGCACCAAAAGTAATCAACTAGAGTTCACTACTATTACTCTTTTACCAACGACAATGTCGATTCGATACACGCGACAGTTACAGACCGAGAGAGAGAGAGAGAGAGAACGAACGAACGAAAGAGAGGAGATCATGATATCGAATGATCACGTCTAATTAGAATCTCCATTTATATACGTGTGACTGGGAGAGAAGGAATGAGTAAGCATCAAGTTTTTCACCTTCCAGAATAACAAAAAAAGTAAGATGAAGATGAAGAAAAAAGAAGAAGAAGAAGAAAATCAATTATGAAAGAGGAAATTGACCCTTGTTTGTGATTAGTTCTGATGCCGATCCGACTTAGGTGTTGACGCACCGACCAAGATATATGTTCTTTAAGTATTCATTCCTTCTCGTCTTCATCTTTGTCTATTTCTCCTCCTTTCCTTCTCGTTATTTAGGAGATGCTGTCTGATTAAAATTTCAGGAAGATGGAAAGAAAAAGAAGGTGAATGAAAGGGAGAGCGAAGGGAAAAAAACGTGAAAAGTCATCAACCTAAACAGGATTTGACACAACTCAACACACCGTATGCTGTGTGTATGCGTTCATATTCACTTTCTTCTATTCAGCGAGTGTTTCGAAGAAGCTTTTCTCTCTCATCTATTGAAAAGAAAACACCAGGTAGAAAAGTAGTAAGAAGATGATCAAAGTATAGAAAAAGAAACATGATGGTAGTCGTCGCTCCGCCTATTGAATATGTAAATCATGTCTCTCTCTCTCTTCTCTCTTGTCATCTTGAATGCGGATAAAATGAACTGAGTTCTTTCTTTTCCACTCGTTCACTTCCTTTAACGTGAATGATGAGAGAACAACTAATGATGAATAATACAAATCGTCGCCCGCTAAGGAGGCGTGTATGTTCACACACACACATACGCAGATAGATAGATATATATATACACGAGAGGAATCGAATGTATCGGAACTACTTTGGAGAAGCTACATTAGCCAAATGATAGGTCGCTAGTTTGCCGTCCCGTAGAGGGATTATAGAATAAGAAAGAAAGAGAGAAAAAGAAAAACTTTTTTTGTTGTCTCTCTGCTCAATCACACACAGGCAGACGGTCTGTCATCACGCACAAAACTTAGAGAAGACTATTCTACTGTGTCATTACCGGGTGATGATCAGGAGGAGAGGAAAAACGACACACAATTAAAGACTACATTGATGTTCATGGAGATGATAGATAGATGGATGGATGGATGGAAAGAACGAAGAAGAGAAAAAGAAATATTTTATTCTTTCATTCTCTTCGATTGAAGCATGTATATACATGAGGTGAAATTGACTTCATCATCAGGTTTAATCTTCATTACAAACAATAAGTGAAAAAAAACGAGAGGAGAAGAAGAAGATCAAAGATCTTCGCACACGAGTGCACATATGAAGCACGTTTCAAACAGCAATAAATCATTTGTAAAGAACAGACTCTCTTATATATATATGATTGACAAGTCATCCTAATGAGGTGAATATGGTTGTGTATATATATGTATGACTAGGAAAAAAAATCAATTTTCGCCCCCTGATGTTAAGAACATATACAATTGAAATATAGTAATGAAATTTGATTATCACCTTTATGACACGACACACATAGGTAGTTTGACTGCTGTTACTTATTGCTGATCGACTTTTATTCCACTTTGACAAATTAGAACGACGGAGAGAGAGAGAGAGAGAGAGAGTGATGTGGTCGCACTGCATGAAAGCGGCAAATGGAAAATATATATGTGATGATTTTGGCAAATGAATGAATAGAGTAGTTGTCTAGGTGTGCATAAGAGAAGAAGAAGAAGAAAAAAAAGAAACGAGAACGTGAGCAGATGCTGAATGTATGCTGCAGATCTAGCTGGTTAAATTTAAAAATCGACAGTGTATTCATGAATGAAAAATGCAGAAAGATTAAATGTATCGAATAACTAAGTGAAGTGAAAATAACTTAACAAGAAAAAAAAAACGAGAAATAGTCAATTAAGAAAAATAAAATAAAAATATTAGAGAAAAAGAAAGTGTTTTTTTTTTAAACTTATCATTGTTGGTTTTTATTTGATATTATTCTCAAGTTATGCAATCGAAATCTCGATTTGTCTATGACTGAACTTTTTCGTCCGATCGCATCAATGTCAATTTGTAATGAACGGTGACTATGACGCGTTATTTGTAATATGATCTTGTCCTTTCAATAATATACAATTCACTCAAGCACACGGGGACACTTTCCTATACAAATTGATCCCTTCGCTTTGTATTTCCTGCAGATATAAAAGAAACAACAGTAAGCGAGGGGGAGCGAGCGAGCGAGAGAGAGGGAGAAATATGTTTCTAAATCAGATGAACTATTGTTATTATTAGAATGGATATGTCACTGCCGCACTGTAACTAACCGTATTGTTACAGTGAGATCGTGCGTAAAATGAAACGATGTCGACGAGTGTGTGAGATAGTCCGACAAACAAGAGGGACGTACATACACGCAAATTAATTCAACTATACACCTGCGCAAACGATAGTGGTCCAGGAAGTGCAATTTTACTTTGAAATAAAGGAGAAAAAGAAGCTTCTTGAACGATCAGTCTATCTTCGAAATGATCACGTTCATTTTTCTCTAGATGAAATCTAACAAGACACAATAGAAAAAGAAATAATTCTCTATCTTTGCACACACATATACTTATACACGACTGATGATTACTATGAGTACCTGTCTTTCTCTTTTTTTCTGTTGATCTAATGATCAATTAAAATAAAAGATATAACGAAGAGAAGAAATAAGAGGATCCACCTACTTGGTTTATATTTTTCATGAAAATCTCGACTTAATTCAACCAATTTTCTTCGCGATTGATCACTTTCATCAGCACAACTGACTAGTAGATTTGTTGTCACGTCTAAATCATGCTAGAACGAGAAAAAATAATATTATTTCATTTAATATTTATATTTAACCATTTACGTCGAGAAACATAATTTTTTTTATTCAATCTTTCAATATATAAAAATTGATATTTAATAATAGTAATAATAATAATCATAAAAAGGAACAAATATTAAACGGAAAAGAAGAAATCGTTATTCATCTCATGTATGTATACATATACACAAACACACATATAGATAGATGGATAGATAGATGTATACAGACAATGCACGTGGGTACCATCTTGTGCCAAGATGTGTGTCGTGTCGTGTCATCGTTTTACAATTAATCGATTGTTACTCATTCGAGTTCTCTCCTCTAAAAGTGATTTGTTTTATTGTCTTTTCTTTTCCTTCTGAGATTCTCGTTTTTTCTGACATCATGTTCATTGACAAATTCTCTTTCGATTCGTTTATTGATCGGACTACACATATCATACGGCATGTATCATCTATAGAACGTATATATCTACATTTACAGACAAACTTATCTGTCGTCGGTAGTAGAAATGATCATAATTAACGATCATGGATCATTAGATGTTTGCTGTTGACAATATCTTTTTCAAATACATTCTATATATATTGATATGTATATGTATATGTATATATATACACACATCTAACTATCTATCTATTACAGTGAGAAGAAGAGAAAAGCGGAATAACAAAGCTGGATGTTGTCAATTCAAGATTAGCTTTACTTGTCGAGTCTTTTGGGGGGAAAAAAGAAGCGAGAGTTGATTGATATAGATTAGGCACGGCATCTCTTCTCAAGGAGGAAATCAGCGATGTCTTGTGGTGGTGCTACTCAAGTCAATGTCACCTCTCTTTATTTCTTTAAGCTCGATAAACGAAAGAAAGAAAGAAAGAAAGAGAGAT
>Ga0209930_1002009_pt1 | contig 26825 bp, 16 predicted proteins | sample ThiBiot_500_biof_2_FD_183948 | JGI IMG/M metagenome (GOLD analysis project Ga0209930, IMG submission 183948) | Wastewater bioreactor microbial communities from Cape Town, South Africa - Thiocy_cont_500_biof (SPAdes) | ecosystem: Engineered > Bioreactor > Thiocyanate-remediating >... | reverse complement strand
AAAGCATAGGAAATGGCAGCATACATGTGAAGTACGGTGAAATTGCACAAAAAATAAAATACAAGAACATAGGATACATTTAAAACGAAATGCGCACTGTGCAGTATGCACAGGTTCTCGCTAGTTTTATATATTTTTTTAAAATAGAAAATGATGAGTGATAATAATCTAGTTAGACATCTGGATGCTTGTGAAACAATGGGAAATGCTACAACAATATGTTCAGATAAAACTGGAACATTAACAACAAATCGAATGACTGTTGTCCAATGTCTTATAAATGGTATTTTTGTAGTGCATCTTGTATAAATTTTTGTATGCATGGTTTTTTCTTTTAGATAAATATCATGAAAAGTTACCAGAAAAACAAGAAATAAAAAAAGAAATTTTACCATTACTTTTTGAATCAATATCCATTAATACAAACTTTACATCAAAAATTGGGGTTAGCATTTTATTTAATAAAGAAAAACATGTCAAAATATGTTTTAGGAGTCCAAAGATGGTGGTTTATCAATACAAATTGGTAATAAAACTGAGTGTGCTCTATTAGATTTAGTACTGAAATGGGGTGGTTCATATGAGAAAATACGTGAAGATATTTCGGAAGCAAAACTAGTTAAAGTATATACATTTAATTCAACGCGCAAAATGATGGGTACAATAATTGAACGTGATGATGGTTATCGTTTATATATTAAAGGTGCATCTGAAATAGTTTTAGTTAAGTAAGAAAAAAATAACAATTAATAAGAGTAAAATTTATGTTCTCTTTTTTCACAATACAAGATGTAACTCAATAATTAATGAAGATAATCAAATAAAAGAATTAAATGAAAATGGCAGAGATCAAATAATACATGATGTTATTGAGAAAATGGCTGCTGATGCTTTAAGAACACTTTGTATTGCATATAAAGATCTTGGAAGAGAAGAACTAAATTGGGAAAATGAAGATGAAATAATCAATAATTTAACTTGTATTTCTGTTCTTGGCATTGAAGATCCCGTACGAAAAGAAGTAAATTAAAGATAAATAATATAAAAAATTATTTAAATTAAAAAATTATTTAAATTAGGTACCAGAAGCTATTGAAAAATGTCAAAAAGCTGGTGTTGTTATTCGCATGATAACAGGTGATAATATAATAACAGCACGTTCCATAGCAACAAAATGTGGTATATTAAAACCAAATGATGATTTTCTTGTACTTGATGGAAAGGAATTTAATAAACGTATACGTGATACATCTGGAAAGGTTAGAAAAATAGAATAAAATAAAATAGAAATATTTTTAAAATATAATTATTCAGATTTCTCAAAAGAAACTTGATGAAATTTGGCCTAAATTACGTGTTTTAGCTCGTTCATCACCAGAAGATAAATATAATTTAGTAAATGGTATTGTTCAAAGTCGTGCTTCACGACATCGAGAAGTCGTTGCTGTCACTGGTGATGGTACAAATGATGGACCTGCACTTAAACGTGCTGATGTTGGTTTTGCTATGGTAAATAATTGTTCTTTTGAATAAGAAGAGGAAGAAAAATATTTATTATTTCAATTTGTTTATCCTTTTTTTAATTAAAGGGCATCCAAGGAACCGATGTTGCTAAACAAGCATCAGATATTATTATAACTGATGATAATTTTTCATCAATTGTGAAAGCAGTTATTTGGGGAAGAAATGTTTATGATTGTATTGCAAAATTTCTTCAATTTCAAACCACAGCTAATCTTGCAGCTGGTAGTATTATAGTTATATCAGCTGCAGCTATTAGTGTATGAAACTTTTTTATTCATTTCATTAAAAAAAAGATTCTTTTATTTCTATAGAGTGTTCCATTAAAAGCCATTCAAATGCTTTGGGTTAATCTTGTTATGGATACATTAGCTTCACTTGCACTCGCCACTGAACCACCAACAGAAGAATTATTAAATCGAAAGCCTTATGGTCGTACTAAATTTATAATATCCCCAATAATGTTTCGTACCATAGTTGGACAATCAATTTCAGTAGTGTCCGATTTGAAAGTTGAATTCAATTGAAATTTCAATTTTCAATTGAAATTATTTTCTTCAATTGAAATTTCAACTTTCAACTTTAGCTTCAATTGAATTTTCAACTTTCAATTTTCAATTTTCAACTTTAGCTTCAATTGAATTTTCAACTTTCAATTTTCAATTTTCAATTTTCAACGTTCACAAAGAGACGCCCTCACCCTCATTTTGGTACTATGCCCTCCGTTCACAAAGAGACGCCTTCACCCTCATTTTGGTACTATGCCCTCTGTTCACAAAGAGACGCCCTCACCCTCAAGTTGAAAATTGAAAATTGAAATTTCAATTGAAGCTAAAATTGAAAGTTGAAATTTCAATTGAAGAATATAATTTCAATTGAAAAATGTAATTTCAATTGAATTCAATTTTCAAATTGGACATGTATGATCAATTTATCAACTTGGTATTGCACTTCTCATATTATATTCTGGACAGCATTTTTTAGATGTAGAATCAACTGTTCAAAAAATTCAAAATGATCCACATGCTTTGAAAGAATTAAGTGAACAATTTACAATAGTATTTAATACATTTGTACTAATGACATTATTTAATGAAATTAATGCAAGAAAACTACATGGAGAAAGAAATATATTTAAAGGTTTGTTTAGTAATATACATTTTCATATCGTCTGGTTTTCTTGTTTCAGTGCACAGGTAAGACATGAAAAATAAAGCAGACAATAAAGTAGACAATTTTTTATTTCTAGATTTTAATTGTTACATTTGGTGGTCGAGTTTTTAGTTGTGCACGATTAAGTGTAAAACAATGGGCATGGTGTTTACTCTTCGGTGTCGGAACACTTTTATGGCAACAAGTTTGTTATTAAAAAAGTTTTCTTGTAAACATTTTTGAAAGTATTCTTTTTCTCCATATAGATTATATTATTTATACCAACTGAACCATTTAGTCGATGTTTTTCTGCAATATATCGTACTTGTTGCCCATGCTGTTACAGAAGACGAGCTAAGAAACATAGTGAAGAAGAAAATGATCGCCCAAGATCAATTAGTATCAATGAAAGTCCACGAGAATCAAGAAATAATAGTAGTGAACATATGCAAAATGATACAATTGGTCATTTAACAGATGCAAGTGTAGTTACTAAACCATCACCACTTCTCGCTAAATATATATTTCGAAGAAGTATTGGACAACTTGATATCGAGATTTGAGCACATATTTTTTAAGTTTTATTATATTTATTTATTTATTTATTTTTAGTTTCAAACTATTCATGAATTTAACACACGACTTGAGGAAATTCAAGATAAAAAACAAGAAGGAGAGGAAGAAAAAGAAGAAGAAGGAGAAAAAGTTAATGAACATAAACGCAACAGTCAACTTGACGTTATCGAAACACGATTCTGAAAGAACAGCACAAATATTATCCTTTTCGTTTGCCGTTTTCTTTGACAAACTTTTCACTGTGAATTTTATCCATTATTTTATTCATGCTTTCTCTATACTCATACTATTCTCTTTGAGGGTGAGGGTTTAAAGATTTTGTTTTCCACGACTATAGTTTTTATCGTAATTTCGATGCTTGAATAGATGGTTGAATGTGTAAATAGAAGAGATGAAGTGAGATATTCTGGGCGAATATTTATAGTTTTTTCTGAGTGGTGAGACAAATTGTGTATATTGGGCGCTGCATTATGACCTGTAAAATATCTACAAGTAAAGAAACAAGAAATGAATGAAAACAATGAATGAACGAATGAATGTATGAAATGGGAAGGTGGAACGAAAAGAGCAACAACAACAAGAAAAAGGAAAAAGACAGTGTGCTTTTATTTATGCCAAGAGTATAGTATTATGATTTTTTTGTTTTGATGAATCGGAATATCGAATCAAGTACGGATGTGGATCATACGAACGCCGATATCGGCGAATATAACGAATTTGCAGAAAAAGAATGAGACCAACACAAAACAATAATAGTATCATATAGAAAATAAGAATGTAAAACATAGATGAATGTTTGAGTTCGTCGAATAGATTATGCATATGCGATGATGACGTTGGTGTTATTGTAGTGGCTCTTGGTGTGTGCATGGTTGTTGTACTACTTAATGATTCCGTATCGGATGCCATGGCTGATAGAATAGCTTGAGAGTGTGGATCGATGAGATAAGCAATTTGTTGTTTCATACTACTTAATGTGTCGTAATCATTGACCCAATAAAATCGATGATAACGTGCTGCATTTGGAAATACAAATGCCGTATAATTAGATTTTAAATTGAAACAAACGGTCATCGCACTACAACCATCCTCGAGTCGAATATGAGCAGCAGTCATTTTGTTGTTTTGGTCTAGAATTGAAAAGAAAAATAAAGAATAAATATGAATAAAAAGTAAGTTGGTTGAATTACCTGTGATTATTTGTTCGATGATTGGTTTTACAGGCAAAAATGTAGGTTTCAATGATGTTGATGGTCGAATTTTATCTGAAAAAGATATGATGTATTGAAGGTGAATGAAATTGGAATGATGATGTGTTTATTTTGTAGTTGAAGTAGTTGAATTTCAATCAAAAAAAAAGATAGACACATGTAGAAAAAAAAGCGAAATGCAACAAATAATTGTCTGATAGAAGTAGATTAATTCGAAAGTTTTAACAATCGCAGTTTGTATTTGTGAATTGTAGCGACGGAATTGGATACCGTTGATATTTGTGAGACCTGTCCGACTTCCTTGGGATCCGAAATCCATAAAGAATCCACAGATTCCACTTGAGGGTGAGGGTGTAAAAAACTTCAAGGATGTCAAGGAAGTCAAGCATTCCAAAGAATCCAAGGAAGTCAGAGATTCCAAGGATGTCACCAGTTCATAATATTCAAGAGAATAAGTTATTGTTTCCTATTAAAACTAAGTTTTATCAAATGGTTTAGTAGCGTCAGATTTGAAAGTTGAATTCAATTTTAGAACTTGAAATTTCTATTTTATTTGTTCGATTGAAATCTCAACTTTACAACTTTATTTGTGCAGTTGAATTTTCAACTTTCTTTGGCTTTCACCCTCACTATGTCGTTATGCCCTCTGTGTACCCATATCTTCCTTTTAATTCTTTCCGCCTTCACCCTCAACAATCGCAGCAGAATGAATATTCCTTTGGGCTCACACAAAATTTGGAAAATTGAAATTTCGAGTTGTGAAATTGAATTCAACTTTGAAGTTTGAGATGCATAAAATTGTTATGAACGAACTTGAATATAACAACAGATTGAAAAGTGAGTCGATGCACATTTTTCACTGCACGATACCGGTAGTGTCGAACTGAAAGCTTGTGTACAAGTTGAAATATTTTTTTTCGTTCAGTTGACTTTTGGTATTGACCTTCTTTGAGAGGAAAAGTAAAATAGTTGGTTTTTCATTTCTGTTTTCACATTTGATCCACATGAACATCTCTTCAGGTATTAACGGTGTACACATGTCCGCCCTCACCCTCACTTTGGAACTAAGCATTTGCACTGAAGGTATTTGAATTTGAACACTGAAATCAGTGAATTGAATTTTGAATTTGTATTCAAGTTTCAAGTGCGACATGCATTGACGTTACGGAAAAATTGATTTAACTATGTAAATATTCTATTTCACGTTACGACCTTCAACTTAAAAACCTACCTCAGGTAACTTAGGACATCTGTTTGGTCAAAGGTGAGGAATATGAATTATCATGATATTGAATGAGCCCGAACTCGTTACCAAAACAGTTACATAAAAACTAACGTAAAAGTTTAACACAGTTGTTGGGACACGAGCATAAGCCATACGTCCATCATTGGTTAAAATTTGCTCTTTGTGTTGCTTTCCATATAATGAATGGCGACTTTATATGTATCAGAAACAACATAATCGATCGAAAATAAACACTATTTCTGTTTTTTCTTCAAATTTGTCGAAATAACATGTTAAACCCGGATGCCTTATTCGCACGAAATATGACCTTTGCAGGTAGTGTTAAGTACGATTTGGAACGTGTCCATGGTTTTGCTGTTGCTGATACACTTCATAAAATTTCCGACAATTTAATGATCGATGCTGAATCCTTGTCTGTGTGTCTACGAACTACAGCAGCATTTTACGAAGATGATGGAAAAGTGTTATTGGCCAATGTGCCTGAACGAGCCAAATCGATTAACGAATTCACACTTTTGATTACATCAATTGGTGAGCTTATTTTCTTTGCGTCGACCATCAAATGATAAACATACTTTCAATAAAAACGAAAAAAGCATAACATCTTTCACTACAATAAAAAGTATCAATGGATTCGCGGATTCCGTTTATTGTCTCATATTATTAGGGAAATTCATTTCTTTTTTATTTTTCGTCATAGAAGAAAGGTTTTGAAAAGATTGCCGACAAGAGTAATAATTATCGACACGCGATTCTCAATGAAGTAAATTTCATTAATATTTTGCTTATGCATATGAAAATGGTCATGATTTTTATATTTATCAGATAACCGGACCAGGATTGACAAAATTTTTGGATACAGCTGGAAATATTTTAGTGTTAATTGACGAATTCGATGGCGATCATCAAAAACTCGGTCTATTTTGTTCGGAAACTAAGTCAAACACAATGAAGTATGTATCATGTTTTCTTGAGTATTATACATTCAACATGGGATTATTAAGCATCTTTATTTCAAATTGTATTAATTTGTGTTTTAGTTCTAGTGCTGCAAGTGTATTGAAGTCGTTTCATACCGGCATGCCTTTCTATCAAAAAGGAAAAGTAAGCGATAGTGGTCATATCAGCAATCCACAAGTTTCTTTTCTGACAGCGAGCAACGGGGTAAGAGAGAGAAATTCTTTTTTGTATAGTTTCATATAATGTACTTTTCTAGGCGCCAGCTATGGATGTTTTACAGGCAAAAATCCCGTAACGATTGAGTCTCTCAATATTTTACATATTTTTTCACAATTTTCTCTATTAAAATATTCCTTGTCAAATTTTCTACAAGACGTGGATATTGTTATATGCATTTGAAATAATCTCAATCATTTTGGATCATACAATACGATACGATCTGTTTGCTCAACAAACACAATTTTCACCTGATCTCTGGCAAATAATCCTAAACAATTATTAACGTATAAACGAAAGTGAACTTTTTTGCAAGTTCAACTACATAATCAGGAGATTTTTCTCTAAATATATCAAGATTGACACAGCTGGATGCATAATTTAAATCTCTATGAGATAAATCAGTATTCTAATGATACGATGTACAGATTATCGATCTTCTTTCATCGAACTGAGATGATATCTATTTAATTACTGTTGAACAAGAGCTCACAATGAATTTATGTTCATATTTAATGAAACTTTAATAAACAAAACTTGAAGCAAATGTATTTGCTCATTTGCTGATAAAAATGTTTTAAAAATACCAAGAATCATGATCGTATAGAGAAGACGTGTGCATCGACTACATCAAACTTTTTTATTTACATACCAACGGTTAATTTTAAATAAACACAATTTTTTAAAGTGATACTCTCCGAGTGCATTTAATTTTTTCCCGGAAAAAAATTTTCTCGGAAAAGCTTATAAATTTTTTTCCAACATTGGTATAGCATTAATTTGAACAGTGTATATTTTCTTAAGTTAACTAGTAGTCTATTCTAGTATTTATTCATTGTTAATCTATGAAAAAGTAGGTACTTTTGTCAATTGCAACGTTTCAAATGACTTTAGTAACAGTTTCTAGTGAATTATCGTTTTTTTTCTTCCAATTCTAATGAGATTGATGCGTCAGAATTCGTATTAGCTTCAGTAGCATTATTGGATGGAAATATTTATTGGAAAGAAAAAGAAAGAATGAATTGTATTATATATAAATGCCGAAAAGAAATCAAAATCTACCTTGAAGCTGTAGAAGTTTTTCATAATTTTTTTTGATTACTTGAAATTCCGCGAAAGAAACGAAAAACTGAGTAGAAAGCATTAAACCAGTCGCCACACAGTCACAGTTGCCTAAGATATTTTTTTTTTTCATATGTAAACAAGGGAGTAATTTAAGTGTTCTGTTCAAGTATAATGTTGTGAATCGTTGTGGAAGGTATGACAGACGCGAATGAAGTTACCGACGAAACGGCGACATATTGGACACTGTTTTACCGTTAATAATATATGATGAGCACAGTTTGAGCACAGCGGGTGGCCACAAGTTAACATAGAATTTCTGCGCGCGCATAAAAATCCTTCATTTTCGTGATCGCAACAGATTATGCACTTGCCATGCCAAATAGGACCTTCAAAATAAAATTATATCGATAAAAGGTAATGAATGATTTCAATAATAGAATTTTGTATCAGTTAGCCAAGAAATTCTGCCAGAATCTCCACTATATTGAGAATGCCTCCTATTTCATAATGTTGCATTTATTGCGTCTAATAAACATGAGATTATGAAGAAGTTTAATTACAGTCTACTCCGTAGCAAATCATATAGACTTAGATGAAATACAAAGAATAGTATAGCACGTTCTATAGCCCTAGGTAGCTCATAGCTACTAATTCAGCGTAAGCATGTACAATGACAGTTTTGAATGAAATGAGCAAGAAAAATCGAGCAGATCTTATTGGATTCCTAACCGCAACAATTCTCGTATTTTGTTTTAGGATTACATTTCTTGAAGATTCTTCAAGATCCAATATTCGTGGATGATGATTGCGAAATTGAAATTCTATGATAGTTGGCATGGTAGATCTCTTACCTAGTGTATAAGGCTCATCAGGTATTGGTCGTTGAGTTTCAGGTCCATCATTGTTTATTTGCTGTGCCGCTGCTTGTGGTAACGCAGCCGGTCTGATTATTTGATTGTTATAAGCAATTAAATAGTCAATGTCCTGTCCATTGATAAGCGTTCCATTTATAAATTCAACACGTTCAATTTCTCGTGCTTCAATACTCATTGTGACTTGCCTAAAAAAGTATACACAAGATCGTGCTTGTACGAAATATTTCAATCATATGCAATTTAGTTAGTGCGAGTTAGCAAGCATCTTTACATTTATATTTTTATCGTGAAAAAACACGACAAGTTTATGATTCAATTTAATGAAATTCATTATGTGACAACATCTTAAATGAACACAACATTATCTTTTAAGTAAGTTGAGTCCAACCGAGTTCCCTGGACTGTGTCCTTTTATTTTATAATAGGATTTTAATTCTAAGATGAATTAACAAATTTCTCGTGTTCATTTGTTTTTTTTTCTTTCATTCTGTTTCTCCAATGAGTACGAGAGAAGAAGAAAAGAGTACCCAATAGGAATTCAAATAGCGACAGAGAGAAAGAGAGAAAAAAAAGAAAATTCCAACCTAACGTGACATACCAATGAACCACGTTGTTACCACCAAAATTGAACATTTATGAATATTATAAAAAAAATGTTTCTCTCTTACTGAATAAAAACAAGATATTTCTCGAAGAATAGTTTACAAAATCATAAAATAAAAAACAATTCTATCTTATCGATAATGCCTGATCTCATACACAGACTGTATCTGTATGTAGTTAGTGTAATGCCTTACAATAGATGAAAATAATATACTTACTAAAGAGAGATTCTATACGGTTCGTGAGAAATGTAGCTGAGTTGATCGTAGATATGAACAGCGAAGAATGCAGAGTAGAAAGAAATAAACGCTTCAAAAATATCTAATTGGTTAGGAAAAGATTTGGATGCTGATTCGTCCGATATATTTTTGATTTCAATCTGATCTTTTTCTATATTTAATTTTTCTCGTTAAATTGTAACATAACTATAGATAATTATAATTTACTGTTTTCTAGGTGTCGCTAACTTTAAAGAGATCATATAAGAATAAATTTTTATTGTGAAAATTTTCATCTATTGTTTAAAAATAATCATGGCTTAAATACGCGGAGATATTGTTGAAAAGGACGATTACAATTAGGTACAGGACAACGATTGTTACAGTGTGTCAAACATTGACTACAACATGCTAAATGATTACATCCAACCAATAAAATGCATCGTTCATTCACGTCACATCGAACACATGGTCCATAATTGACGATAGTTGGTACTTGATGCAATGGATTTCCATGGAGTGTTCCTTGTTCTATGAAGCAACATACGTCAAATGTAGTCATTGTTTTTAGTAAAACATACCCATTGTTGGGACTGTATTATCTGAAGTCCCATTAACGGAAAGTTGTTGAGGTGAAGGATCTACTGCACCAAAATGTACTAGTTCCTGTGAATGTGAATCCGAGTCTGTTTGTTGTTGCATACTGATTTATTTTAAAAAATAAATAAAATTTCCGGTTATTATACTACAGAACTGACTCATGTGCTAGGATTTATCCTTCATTTTTAGTTGGAGACTATAGTATTCCAACATAGAAAAGAGCATGACGAAGAAAATGAAAGAAAAAAAAATCAATCGATGATTATGAAATAACAGTTTATTTTTTTCTTATTTCAATATGCATGGTAGCACACTGTAGTGATGAAGAAGAAGAAGAAAACAGTTCTTTAATATCATCGATTGATATGTCGAAGTCAATTTCAGTTTGAGCATCGTCTAAAGCATATAAATTATGCATATCCATTTGATCGGATGAGATCGATAATTGTCCGAACATTTTATTAACAAGAGATGAAATCAATTGGTCTGGTTGACAAGGTAATATAATAGTACGATCAGAATATGTCAGAGAACATAATAGACGACATGGTGAAGAATTTAGTTGAAATTCAATCTTAGTCATTGAATCATCAATGTCCACCAAAGACATTTCTTTGTCGATCATTGTTCCATCCGTTAACACTAATTCAGCAGTTGTATTGATGACACCCAGTAAACAACAAGAAATAGAACAAAGACGTTCCACAGTTATCGAAGAATCACATGAAAACTCCAGAGTTTTCTGTTGTTGATTATCATTGATTGTTACAGCTACTGGTAGACTCGTTTCTGTAATAGTAAAATGTATTGAAATATTAGATTGAAAATAAATTAAAGGTGTAGCAAGTGATGGAATAATCTCATCAGAATAAAGTAGATATTGATTATCAACATTGATCTGTAACTCTTTACAAATATCGGCAATGATAGCATGATTGACAAATCGTACATCAGTATTGACATGAACGTGACATATATCTTTTTTGTCGACGAGTAGAAATTCATTTGAACAAAGATTTGAAACAATTTCATCATCATTAAGAACTCTTTTGGTTTGTTTCAAAGCTAAATATTGATGATCATTCTTTGGTTTGCCAATCAATTGAAGCATTTCTCGAATAGTAATATTTTTCGTTTGTAAGGATATCGAAATTTCATCTTCATCATTATAGATTTTGATATATGATGGTACGAATAATCGAAAACGAAGTAATTCATTTTCTGTCGTGCAATACGTATCGATCAATTGTTCCATATCAGTTTCGGAGAGAGTTACACTATTGTCTGATTTTTCTAGTATCATTGTATAATTCTCTAATTTCATATCGACAAAATTAAGTAGTGTACTGATTTTCATTGTTTTAAAAACTTGTAAAGTTTGAGCATTGTTTTCATATGATAAGATGACAGTAGTGATCATTTGCTGACTAATGACATCGATTGCGATTGAGTTTGATTGATTTGAATCAATAGTCGAACTGATTGATTGATTTTTTTCTAAAATCATTTGTTGCTTTAGTGAATAAAACGCATAATCATCTGTAGAACGAGTTTTCAGCCAACATTCAATTTGTTGCCATGTTGTTTCTGAATCAAATAAGAAGATCATCTGCTGATCATTACGTTCTATATTGATTTCACATAAAGTATTTGAGGGTGTTGATCTTTCTTTGACTATAATCGTAAGTCGTTCGTCTATCTTCTGTTTTGATTCAATACATACACCATATTGATCAAAGAAATGAAGATACATCTCATTTGTACAGTTAACATTGATAAAATGTTTTATAACTGCAGATATGCAATTAGTTGAGGTAGTCAGATATTCAACGACAGTTGAATTGAATTGAAATTCGACACACACTAGATCTTTCTCTTCGACAATACGATATTCATTGGATACAATTTGTGATGGACAAATTTCTTTTTTGATCATATCGATGAATATTTGATTTTGATCTACGACAACATATTGATCATAGTTATATTGATGATCAACGAAAATTTTCTTAAGACGTTCTTGAAATTTCTCTACTTTACACATCAATGATGCTATATTTCCATCTGGATGAATAATTTTAAATTTTACTGGTTTAGACACCGGAACAGATTCAACTCGATATTGATATAATTCTTGAAAGAGACTTGATGTTGAAAATGATACTAATTTCATATCTAACTTAAACAACGATGGATATGCCAGTGATTCTTCAGTTTTTTCAGATGATGATGATGATGATGATAATGAACGTACAGGAGATTCTGAATGATCAGGTTCTTCTTGCCATAAAACGATTGTTCTCTCTTCGATATTGACTTTTTGTTCTTGAAGAGTCGATCGAATTTGAACCAATTGAATATTCAAAGGTACATAATTTTCACAACGAATTCCTTCGGGTATCCATTCTAAAATAGGATTTTCTATTGCAAGATAAACACAAGTCTCGACAAATTCTTGAGAAGATCGTTGCAACATAAAATCGACATAATTTTTCAAATCATTAAGAAATTGTGTGATTGTCTGAATCATTTGTTGAATCTTATCGATATCATTCTCATAATTTGCATGGACAATATTTTTATTGAGTTGTTCGATCAGTTCAATATTCAATTGTGGATCAATCGGAATTCTAAGTAGAGGTTGCACATCGGTAAATAAATGTTCAAGTTCATTCATCGATTGAGCATACAATTCAATAACATGATTATAATGACGTAAAGGAAAATCTTTAATTCTATACTGTTGCATTTGTTCAAGGAGATTACTATCTGAATCAGTCGATTGAACAAAACTGAATAAACTCTTCGTTGAAATTGCCGTACTATCGGGATAAGTTTTCAATGTGACTGCAATCTGTTTAAGCAGCGTATACGAATGATAAAGATTATCCAATGATATTGTTCTCAAATACGCGTATTCATTTTGTAAATCTTCATCATTAAATCGTACGCCAAATATTTCATTATCAATTGTTATCGAATTATCCGATTGTGGTAGCGTATAGAATTGGTACTTTTGAATAATATGTTGGTAAGTAATTCGACAAAGAAGAAGATATGTACGAATGATTTGTGATTGAACATATTCAAAATCGAATGTAAACGATGAATTAGCATTGAGAAAAGCTTGTTCTTCATTGGTATGAAGACTAGCTAGACATAATCGTTTAATCCATTCATTATCTCCATCATTCAATGTTATAACACCAATATCATAATTCGCAACTTGAAGAATTGAAATTTCTTTCGAAGTTATTTCATTGACTAACAATGATAAAAGACTTTCACGATAGTTTTCATTCGTATTAACTTCTTTTTGAAGTAAGTCTAACACATGATTATGATAATCAACTAGAATACTATAATTACAATATACAAAGTAAGAAAGAAAATCAAGAATTATATGCTCATTAGTTTACCTGAGTATTCTCATAATGATATTTCCTTCGTCTTGATTGTCAATTGTGAGTAAATAGTTTAATGGCGTATCGAAATTGATCTTTTCGAATCGTTGTGTTTGATGACAAGCACCTGGTTGAATGAAACCTTCAGCAAATTGATGATAGGAATTAACTGATTCGATACCATTATTAATAATGACTAGATGATCTTCTTTTTCACTCGGATTTTCAGATTTTTCAGCACGTTCATATAATTCTTTTAAAGTAATGGTGAACAATTCATTTTGTTGAATCAATTGCGTATAATTTTGATGAATTAGTAGATAGAAACGAGCGAGATGAGTAATCGATTTTGTTACTTTCAATATATCAAATGAATCTAAAATATGTCGTAGAACTGATAGACACGATGATAATTGTGCATTAGAACGATTGAGAGCTGTTTGAAAGTGTTGATAGTCTAAAATAAGTGGCATTTGATTTGTAAATCGTTGAAGATTACATTGAATTTGAGATTGTAGTATTCGTTCGTTAATATCATCTTTATATGAAGATAAGTTATCGAACACAAAGAAGAACACATCGTCCTTAAAGTTTTCCTCCGCATTTTGCTTTTCAGCAATTCTTTTATAAGTTGGTTTTATCCATTCTTGACTATCATCCGTAGTTAAATATGCCATTCGTTCAAAGCATCGAGTCAATAGAATACAGGTATCATCATGATTTAATCGAAGGGATAGAAAATGAAATGTCGACAATAATCTAGCCATAACAAAGTGACATGTTTTAGCACGAATTGTATTACCAGCCTGACGATAAGCAGCGTGATTATCACCAATGGCTGATGGTGAAAGGATAGGCCCATGTAAATTTTCTACTGAATCATGATCTAATAATAAATGCCACGCCTAGAAATAGGGAAACAAATAATTGAAAAAGCGAAACAGTATTAAATTAGACGAACCAATGCACCAAAAGTTGAAAAATAAGCAACGTATACAGCAGGAACATCCAACACACTGTCACCATCCCTATCATAAGCATGTTTTAAATCTCCATTTTCAGAAATAATACATCCGCAATCGTAATGTACACCGTTTGCTTCAATTGGAGATGGATAAGTAGATCCAAAACCTGCATATAAATAACAATAGAAAAGATTTTTGGCATAAAACTAGCACTTACCAAATGTATTTTTTAATGACAATGGTTGAAATGCAAATGTCCAAAGAAATGAATTTTGACCGCCAAGCAAAATCATTGCCATTAAATTGACCAACATGTGACGAATAGATCGATCGAATTCATTCTGATTACTCATTTTAAAAAGTTCATTTAAAGAATTGGTATTGTTCGAATCACAATAACCCACCATATACTGTTCAGGATCTAAAATAACTCGAAAAATACGTAATTCCTCTTCTGACAACGATAGCAGCATTTCAATATTATCAAACGATGATTGAATTAATTCTAATTGATTCGTACAATAATAATCATAATAAATATGTAAAAATAACATAGCTTTCAGCTGATTGTTGGAAACTGATGCATATCGAGATGTAATTTGATTGAAAATCCACGCAGTGAGTATTTCTTCGGAGTTATCTTGAATAAAATTCGAAATTATCTTTCGTAATTCTTCGTAAGGATGATGAAGTGAAGGAAATATCGATGAATGATTACTATTCGATGAGAAAGAAAATTGTATTTGATGTGCTAACCGTAATTGTGCATTTTGAATAGCTGATTCATTCCATTGAAGTAATCGATCTAGAGCTTGTGCCCAATTTTCATTCGTTGCTCGAATTTTTCTTGATTGTAAGAATTCGAATAGATATTGCCAAGAATATTTCGAAAGAATTATTGAAAGAAAAACTTGAAGATATTTATTAAGATGCAATGAAGTCGAATGAACAGCAAGTAAATCTTGAGTCATCGTTGAAAACATGTCAAGAACATGTTTTTCATCGTCTTGATTCAAATCCATACGACAAAGTAACTGACCCATGATAATCGAGAGAAAATAATCTCGTAATTGCTTGAATATACTCTCCGGTGGAGATACTTTGAGTAACATACCTTTATTTAAAAATTTTGGTGTGATACTTTCATATTTAAGTTGAGCTCTGAGATGAACAAAGTAAAGATCAAATAAGGGAACTTCGATGTTTTCATGTTTTTGAGTATTGACAACTGATGGATGAAAAGGAATTTGATAGTATTCGAGATTGTCGACATTTGAAATACATTTCGTTAAAATTGGTAAAAGGCTAAATCGATCCCAAAGATCGATTCTTGATTTGCCACTTTGTTTCATTTGTAAAATCAAATCAACTAATTGATCGAATAGAAATTGTTTCATTGCTAATGAAACATGGATTGTTATCTGATTCAAATAAGTAAGTAACGAACTGATGACTTGCTCAGATGGTTGTGTGTAAGATTTAAATATCGACAATATCCATTGTTGCATATCAATCATCAATGTAAAATCTACAAGTTGTTTCTCTTGAATATATTGATAGATAATCTCAATAAGTTTTGGTAACAATGTCAAACAATTCGATCTCGTATTCAATCGTAGTCCATTTAGTATATTAGCTACTAATGCATGTGGTTCAAAGAGTTTCTCATTGAGCAAAATTCGATGAGCTAAATTCATCAAATCAATTTGACATCGAATTTCTGATAATTGTATGCCTTTGAGAACTTTGTTCGAAGGATAGTATTTCGAAATGAATACATATGTGTGAACCCATTTTTGATAATTATCTTTGTCTGAAAATGATTGATTAAGATTAGTCCATAGTTCATCAAAAATCGATCGAAAGAATGTCTCTCGAAGATCAGAACGATCATGAATTGACTGATTCAAAATCGATTGTTTTTGATTAAAAATTCGACAAGCGACGTACATTGAAATAATATCCGTTTGTTCATATTCAAATGTCGTATAAACATGCGCAAGAAGCCACAAAGATTGCTCATCTTCACTTGTTGGACAATCATATGATAACCAATCCGAAATAAATTCAACAGAATTACGATCGAAATTATTGTCAATAACAGCACAGAATGTTCGCACAAGATCCGTAGAATAAACATGAACAAGTGTACTATTAAGAGAATGAGCTAGTGTTTTATCATTTCTGATTGAATTGATTAATTCCAAACGAAACCGTTCAAATGTAAGTAGATCTGTTTTAATAGCATTCGCGTGTGATTTAACACGTTGGTGAAATAAATGAAATAGAGGAGTTTGAGGTATACATGAATAATTTATGATCAATGGAATTGTGCCTTTTGTTGTTTGAGAAGTAAATATATCATTTTCATTTTCGACAGCAAATGATTGAAGATCAATTAGATTGAAAAGTGCTCCGTAATTCTGTTGATTCTTAGCTAATTGTACAAGACTATCTAAACCGTAATCATTGACAATGATTTTGAATATATTCGATATAAAATTAATAAATGAATTTCGTGTTTGAGTTAGAATCGATTCAACAAGACCGTCGAATCGTTTGCCACAGAGAATATCTTTGGATACTTGATAGATGAAATCATTGATTTTTTCTGATGAATTTTTCGTTGTTAACAGATGTTGATGATATATATCGACAAGAAATGTCTGTAGTTCAGATGATTGTTGAAGAATTTGTCGAAGACATTTCACTCGTCGCATGGTATTCGTTTCACGTCGATAGAATTCATAAACAAATCGATTTGTAAACATATCAACTGGTAGATTATGAGCGGAGATCTGAATTCGAGAACAGAAATCCCAAAGACAATCCTCAAAAAGAATATTCAAATCACATAAACCATTATCTTGTTTCGATTGAGGTTGATGTTGTGATGATAGTAATTGTAAAAATTTTTGTAAATAAAATGCACTACCAGCTGCACACGTATCAAAGAAATGAAAATCCCAATGATGGAGAAATATAGCTGGAAAACATGATTGATGATAGAGATTTTGTGCTGGTGAATGAATGAGCATGATGAAATATTTTCCTTTACAAGTAGATTCACTACTGTCGATGAGATATCGAACATAGGGAATATGCGAACGTTGTTGATCGAAATTTGTATCGATTGTAATTATGAAGATGCTCTTTTGTTGATCATCTCGAAATTGATCGAATTTATCCTGTAATTGACTTGAATTTTCAATAGTACTCTACAAACAGAAGGCATATTCTTAACCATAAGTATAGTCTTATATGACTTACTAAATTCAAAATTTCAATGATCTTCTTATGAGCTTGCAAACGTTGGTTTAAACTAAGGATATATGAAGATGTTCGTGTAAATATCATTACTTTAGTTGTTTCAAAGATTAATCGTTGTAGAAAATTCTCGATACTGAAATGTTCTTGTTCTTGAAAATATAGATTCGATAGCCATTGAGCAAATTTTTCATCGAATGTTCGTAATTTCAAAATGATTGATTCAGGTGAAACAAGTTGAATTAGTTTGACAAGAACAAAACGAAGTAAACATTGTCGAATATTCAACGGATTTGATGTAATCGAAGATTTCATTCGATGAGATACATTGAATAATGAATATTCTCCGGTATTCTTCATTTCGATTAATGATAATAAACATGAATACAGTGTATTATCATTTAATCCATGGAAATGTTCTCGTCCAAAATGTTCGATAAACGATTGTGTTTTCTGTTCGACGTATTGTAAAATGTCTTGTTCATCTTTGGATAGTTTTTCTACTCGAATACGATAGAAATCATTGATACTCAATGAATACTTTTGAAAACGACTTAGAAATGGTGCTGGAATGGTAGTTAATTCATTTCGTTTGACATGTACTATGCATTGAAAACCTTCGTGAACAACAACATCGATAGTTTTAGCGCCAATCGATACTTTCGAAAAGATTTTTCTCGTATCACCCGTGGCCATAATCGAAAAATTCTGATTAAAGACATCGTACAATGAACCATGAATTCGACTGGTATTGACCATTAAAATAGTCTTGCCAGTTTCCATGCATAGTTTAATATCGGACAGAATTTTGACATTATGCAATTCATTATCTGAATCATCAGCAAAATCAGACATGCGAAAAATTGTTGTTCGATTTCGATCTGAATCGAGAATACCCGTTTGTAATAGAAGATGAATAGCACTGTCATCTTCCGATTCGTCGATTATTAGTTTATAACGTCCGTAAAGACGACGACGTTTTGAATCGAGTTTCATGGATTCATGAAGAATCGAAGGAACATCACGATAAACATCCTGATTACGTCGTCCGATCGGTAAAATAAACTGAGGAGATCGTGATTTAACTGTTCGAAAAAAAATCTCGACTAAAATCTTGAATTGATTTGAACTAATTCCATTGAAATTATCTTCTAATGCATGTAGCAAACTAATTGGTTGAATACCATTCAAATTCGTGTCTTCATCTGCAACTGGTAATTCAAATCGTAATTCTCTTAGCATATAAATAAAATCTCGATCATGAAATATACGTGGAATATCTTCATTAGCAAGTAATTCACGATAACCTTCACATAAACCGATAATAATATTATCGAGATGAGTTTTACTCTGTTGTGGAGAATTTTTATTGAATGATAAACCGAGACAACCATACGCTAAGACTTGTTGATCGATGGGCGATGGTAACGATCGATAAATGCATATCATTCGATTTGCATTGGCTGCATCGAAAGATTTATTTGCTATTGCAACAAATGATACTTGACATTCATCGAGATAAGGATGTAAAACCTTCAAGACCATTTTCTTCTCATCTGGTAATGAAGCTTCATCTAAAAATACAACCTACAACATAAAAATCTATGCTTAGTAAATTGAACATTTCTTTTCAACAAGAAAAAGATCTTACACATCGTCTATCGATGCGAATCTGTCTGTATTGTTGTTCACGTTGAATAGCTCGATCGAATACGTAAGCTACATCTTCGGATCGAGTATATTTCGATCCGAGACAAAAGAATGGATCTAACGCTGGTAGACGTTTACAAAATGCTGTTGCTGATAATTGTGAACCTTGCAGATTTTGTAGAACAATTTGAAATGATAATGTTTTCGATTGACCTGGATCACCAATAATACACAACGGTGTACGTGTAACAATACTGACAACAATAGCAAAAATATGTTCACTGACAGCTTGATTTATTGCTACACCTGGTGGAATCACGAAATTATCAGTATTAACAAATTTATTCAGTTCATTTTGAACGAGATGAACGAAATCAGGTAGAGTTCGATCTAGTACTTCTCCTAGTTCTTCACGAGATGGTGTCGTACAGCCAATTCGTTGATTATTATCTTCTTTAGTTGGAAGACGAAAGTAATAGATCAATGCTAATGATAGAGCAATACATTTCATAGCATCTGGTTCAGTCTCATGTTCATCATATTTTAATTTCCAAAAGAAATTAATCAGATTAAAACATCGTTGAATTTCTCGTTGCGAAACAGAATTCGTACCTAAACGTTGCTCGCAAAAATGCTGTGCATTTAAAATCGAACGCATCAACATCTGTTGTGCGTACTGTTCGAGAGGCAATTGTTGATGTCCAACAGTGAACATGCCGATTTTCTGTTTGATATAATCTTCAAGTGTATTACGATCGAGAATGCCATAGGAAACTTTAAGATTCTCCAATGCTTCGGGCAATTGATGAACGAGATAATCACGACGATGAATTTCAATTGGTTTATGTTGCTCAAGCTTTTCACTCGTGGATGGATTAATTGCTGCTGTAAAAAAGATATTTTTCGGTAGGATTTTCCCGTGTAATGTACCATCGATGAACATTTCTTTGAATAAACCAAGACAGGATGATGTGTTCACCTCATCAAAGAAGACAACTAGTTCGATGTTGGATATTTGTGTAGCTAGTTCACAAATTGGAGACATAAATTCAACGATTTTTTCTTCAGTTACACCTGGATGAATAAGAAGTCGATAGAAAAGTGATTTCACTTTTGTATGAGCTACAAATTCAATAAATGTTTCGACAGATATGTCAATGCTCGAAAGATTATTCTTTTCGAGTAGTTTTTTCAATGGCCAACTAGCCTCAATCAACAGCAAATTTTCTAATTGTGATCTAATAAAATCATGTAGAGCTATCATAAGTTTATTAACAAGATTCTTGTCTTTGTCATCTGCAATATTTAATATCGTTTCCCAAATAATCTTCAACGTATTATGATCATAGAGACAATTTTGTAATGCATATTTGATTTTCGAAAGCATATTCAATTCTACTTCATCATCATTTTGATTCTCAATAAAGTTATTCAATTTCGTTCCGATTTGTTGTAAAAACATTGATAAGAAATCTAAATCTCGTTCTAGAACATGTTCAATTACTGATTTTAATAACCATAAACTCGTGCGTTGAAGGATTTTTGGAGTTGTCCTTTCATAAATTTCTCCGTGAGATATATTTGCATTGAGTAATAACGAATAGAATTGAAGAAGAAATGTTTTTCCAACTCCTGTTTCACCTTCGATAATCAATGGTAATTTAGTTAATTTTCTTTCATGAATATGAAATAATTTATAAGTAAAATTTTCAGTTAAAATAAACTTCGTTTCGTTCATGATTTGTTCGAAAACATCGTAACTTATATCAATTAACCATGATAAACATTTGATAAAATAATTTTTACCATCATTTTTTATCTCATTCATTGGATCACAATGTCGAAAAAGAGCTTTGATCATCATTGGAACAGCATTCCAATCATTATGTAAAATATGTAGAGCAAAACAAGGATCATAAACTAAATACACTCGATGATAGTCATTGGAATCGAAGTTTATTCGTGTTAAATGTTTCGCTTCTTGTATCATTTGTGCCATTGCTACAGAACCAAGATTGAGTATAGATGAATTATAACGATAATAAAAGCCAGTAAAAAATCGAACACGTCGATATAAAAATTTTGTAAAAGACAGTTCGAAAATTTTATTTCTCGGCAAATCGAAAGCATGTGTTTCTAAACAATCGTAGATATATCCACGTGTTTCATCGTCATCAGTCAATGGATCGAATTCCACCGGTTCTTCGTCATCAATAGTTGGCATTGCTAAACGATCGATTTCATCGTCTGCATAAGCTTTTAAAAATCGTGCTACGAGTTCTTCTTCGTTGCCAATAAATAATTTATAATTGTCATTTGTTATTTCCATTAAATGTTTCGGTGAAATAATCGAAAGTATTGGCAAGATTTTTTCGAAATGTTTCATTGGACTAGTTCGACATAGATCAGTATATGGAATTTCGATGATATACTTCCATGGACGTTGTGAAGATAATGAAAATGTCAAACCACTAGCAGCATCACTCAATGATCGACAGATGAATAACGAAAAGAATGCGCGGTTTAGTTGATTGAATGGTGCATGAATTGAAACATTGAAGTAAAGCAATCTATCAGCATTTGATTGCAACGAAAGAAACGAACTGATTAACGATGTTAGATTTAGTTTATCATTGATGCTCATACACGAAAGGTCATTTTTATGATTTTGATTTCGAATTGAATGTGTTTTTCCTATTAGAAGAGAATGTATATGTGAATCAAATGTATAAAATCTCTTACCAATGCCTGCAATACCATAGACAATATTGATTTGTGGTAAAATTTTCTGTTGACTATGCATTAATCTAACAAATTCCGAATATGTTGCTGTCGGATTTCGATATGATGGTGGGACATAGAATGGTCGTAGACCTTTTCGACCTGAAATAAATTCTTTAGTAAAATAATAAATTATTCCATGCGGTTCGTGTTGATTAGTTAGTGAATCTTGTTCGTGCCATAGAAATGTACGAAGACGATCATGCATGTGATCAATATCAATAACAGCAAATGTCAATGCAGGAAATGTTCGTACTCGTAGGAAAAACAGTCGAATATCGTCTTGTGAAGCAGAACCACACCAAAGAATTTGATAATCAGCTGGTAATCGATCATGAAAAATATTTAATAAAATACAAAATGCATCTCGATCAAAATCATTGTTTACATCTGAATTTAACATAACAATATATTGTTGATTTTCCGTGTGTACTGAATGTTTTGAAAATAATTCTCTTTCGGCATTGTATAATTCATGCAGAAAACTAGACAATGCTTTCAAACTCGTATCAGTTTTTGAACCTGTATTGGTTTTATGTCGTTCGTATAAAGAATTAATATTCTTTTCGGACAAATCACAATCTGTTATTGTTAATGACTGTAAATAATGTGTCAAACATTCAATCGTCCGTTTCGATTGATTTTTGCAGGAAAAGACTTTTTCGAGAAATAATTGTTGAATTGAATTGGTCACTGTTGGTATAGTCAAAAGAAGAATCATGATTGTTATTTGACGATTAGAAAATAAAGTTAATAGAGGATTTTCATATCGATATTTTTCTAAATCTTCAATCCATCGATCATAATCACTTACTAATCGATTAGAAATTGATTCGAAATGTTTCGTTCGTTTGACAATGATTTCTTGTAATTGTTCTGGTTCATCTGTCACGTTGACTAAAATCTTTTTAATATGACCTTTTCAAAAACAAAACAAAAGATTTTAAAAAGTAAATGAATTTATACGCGTTACCATGTATATCATGAATTTGATAATGTTCCTCAAAACATTGATATTCTGGATGACCGGATATTTCTAATTTGATTAGAGTCGAAAAAATTCTCTCGATTATTTGTAATAATTTCAATTGTTCGGTTAATAGTAATGTTTTGTATGGCATATCAGTTAAGAGATCGGATGTACAAAAAGTTAATTGACGCCTATGATCATCGATATCAGTCATTGATAGAGAATATTTTATTGATTCTTGTTGTACATTGGTAGGATCAGATATTTTATCAATAGAATATTCAATTTCATATTGAGATTGCTCGTTAATCAATCGCCGAAGACGAATATGAACTACACCTGTTTTATATAAATGTTCCATCATAATCAATGCATTATCTAACATTGTAGTATCTTCCATGGATAGCCATAGATTGATCGTTTGAATATTATCATTCACAACTATATGAAAATATCAAGAGAGAAAAAGTTAGATTGTAGTCAAGTACCTTTGATATGTTCGCATGAATTGTCATCGATAATTGTCAAACGAGATAAATTATCGATAAACTGTTCTAAATCACTAACATGATGAATGAAAGGTTCACATAAAGTAAAACTGATGATCCATGAATTTAAAATCATATTGTTCCGTTCTTGTAATTGAAATTGTGTTGTTAAATTATCTCTTAATTCTTGAAATCGTCGTAATCCATCCGGAGAATATAGTTTGGAATTTTTCATCATATCAATAACATTAGGACATGCAACCATAGTTCGAATCAATTGTAAATGTTTACTGGCCAGTTTTTCAAAACGACGATAAACATCGTCATAAGTCTTCGATATATCTCTTAATGACCAGTTGCTATCAATCTTTAGAGTTTGAAGATTATTCATTGATTCATCACTTGTTTCGATTGAAAGAATTTTAAATTTTTGTAAACATTCAATGATGATATTTACATGGCTGTAGTATTCATAAGTTTTCAGCCATTTGGATATTTGTTCAATTTGATCTGTTGCGAACGAGGTCGTATGGTTATTCATCGATCTATTAGCAAATAAAGTATGCACTTCTTCTCTAACATTGATATTTTTGTCATAAAAAACAGTTCGAAGCTCATCCATTTCAGCTAGAGTAATATCACCATCAAGTAATCTATCAATAAATGCAAAAACTTGATCCATTAACATTCGTAAATCACTTTTCTTAATTGCTGTAGTTGACATATTGAAACATCTGTTGTATTCAATGCGAAAAATACCATGAAATAGATGACATATTGACAAAGAATTGCTTCGTATTTGAAACCAAATAATTTGTTGTACGTGTTCACTTGCATTAGTGAATCTCATACTGAAAGTACCACCTCGTTGTGTCTTGAATTCTCCTCGTATAATACCTTGATTTGGATAGATATTCTCGCCGCTATATAGTATGTATGATTCTTGTGACGATCCATTTAATCTATACTCAATTGTCACATGATGAAGAAATTGTTCAGATGCAAGTGCCCATCGGACATGACGACGATCGTCTATATCCTGATATTTTTCGTCGTTAGTCTTAATATTAATTTTAATCGTATCATTTGAACGAAATCGTTTTGTATCTGCAATAAACTGTCTATGTTGCTCTGGAGTACCTAAAGTTCCTGGATTAGTTATCTCAAACCATTGCGTACAATTGAATAGATCACATAAACGTAGAAGATGTGGAAATTGTTCGAAGGTTTTCAAAATTTCTTGAATTAGTACTTTGATATCGAACAATGTCATTGTTGGATCATTTCTCGTACGACACATATCACGATAAAATTCATCGGCTTTTTCCATTTTATAGGTTCGTAACCATTCCATAATATATAAGAAAATATCAATAAATTTTTCAAACCAATCCAACCAAACATTTATTTGCTTGGTGAAACGGTAGAACGATTCTACTCCAAACGGAGCTTCAGAAATATCTATATCCTCAGGATTTAGCAAGCCCATAACTTCATTAATATGTGGTGTTGTCGTTAAAAATTTGTATTTCGCCGAATCGATTTTATTCAAAATAGCTTTTATATCCATGCTTGGAAGAATGCAAGGCACGATAGATGAATCAGATAATTGGCGATATATGGTCGGTTTACTTTCAAGTAGTAAAACACTTCGAATAGATTGTTGAACGATCTCGATAAATTCATCTACTTTTGATTTATCGATCCATTGTGATTCAGCATTTCGAGCTTCCAAAATGTATCGTATCATTGCTTGAATATCAGGAAGTGACAGTACTTGTTTATTGTTTTTAAAAACGATACACTCAAACACACTATTTATCAAAATAGTTGTTAATGGATCGTTCTTCTCATATTTGCCATGTTGTCCTTCGATTATCCATTTATTTAGATGTGTAAGCATGTCATTTGAATGATTCGTCTCAACACTGGCAGCACTAAAGTGTACAAGTTTGGACCAAATATGTAGAGACCAACGATTATTCTGATGAATATTGCACAGATTTTGATATTCATATCGATAAAGTATCAATAAATCATGTAAACTAAACTGGAAATAGCCGGTAAGCCAATTATCTTGTACGATCTTTTCAGGTCTGTACTTGCTACATATTTTTTCGTCAAGTTCGTTCAATCGCTGAAATAAACTGCTCAGTTTGTCTAGATTATTTGTATTGGGATTATATAGAATAAATATTAAATATTCAATCAGAAACAAACAGGCCGGATTCGTAGGTGTAATTTGCCAAGTAAAATTTAACAAAACATCTAGTATGTCTTTAGCTTCATTGTCAAATAACGGATAAAAATTTCCTGAACGATGGATCTTCTTGTGTAGGAATACATGAAAGGTCTCTTGTAATATTCGAGCGACTCGTGCATGATTAGCTTTTTTTATCGGATGAGTACAGTGTTTGATTGCTAAAAAGCAATCCTTAAACATATCAGATGTCCCACTTGTAATTTTCTGATTTAATTTTGAAATTAGATGCTGTTCCATGATTTCACTTAGATCATTTTCTTTACTAAAATACAAGAAGATCTTCCATAAATCGGTAATTAAACTATTTGATGCATAGAGTTGTAAATATGTGCCAAACATATCACCATTGCGTCGATGCATTATTAAAAATGTAGCAATAAATTGTTCTGAATAATATCTTTGCTTCACATGTTCCGTAAACAAATTTTGATATTCCAAGTAGAATGCATTGTAATCCAATGCCAATTTAGTGAGCATGTCACGGATATTTTCAAACGATGTCCAACGTTTAAATTCTGATGGTTGCATCACTTTTAGAAAGTGAACAAATGCTACAACATCAAGAGGTTTCTGTTCAAAGGTATTTTTGTACAAGTTGTACTCCTTGACGATATCAGACAAAGATATTTTCCATTGTTTAATCATTATGATTGTATCTTTCCAATGCAAACGATTGGATTCATCCACAACTTCAGATAATTGAAAAGCTAACTTACACATTGCAAAAAATTCCAATAATGTTGGTATATTGTCGATGTCTTGAAATAATGTGAAAATTTGTCTGATATGAATTG
>Ga0209930_1002006_pt1 | contig 26893 bp, 25 predicted proteins | sample ThiBiot_500_biof_2_FD_183948 | JGI IMG/M metagenome (GOLD analysis project Ga0209930, IMG submission 183948) | Wastewater bioreactor microbial communities from Cape Town, South Africa - Thiocy_cont_500_biof (SPAdes) | ecosystem: Engineered > Bioreactor > Thiocyanate-remediating >... | reverse complement strand
GGGCAGGTTGTCGATCGTCGCGAGGGTCGCGCTTCGGTTCATCACCCCGCTTTGCGCGCCCGTAATGGTGCCGCTGTTCGTCAGCGTGCCCAACTGCGTCGATAGACTGCCCATGAACGAGGCCACGCCATAACGGCCCGAGATAGTCCCCGTGTTGGTCAACTCGCCGAGATGCGACGTGTTCTCCACACCATACCCGTTGGCGGCGGAGATCGAGCCGGAATTGAATGCAGACGCCAGTGTGCCAGCGTTGTCGATGCCCGCGTTGCTCGGCGAGAAAATCAACCCGCTATTCTCGAGACGCGCCACACTGCCCCGCGATAAAATCAGCAATGCGTTACCGCCGACCAGCGTGCCAGCGTTCGAAATTGTCCCGAATGTGTTCACGATTTCGGCGAAGGTCGCGCCCGTGATCGACAGGGTCGTACCGTCATAGCGCCAATTCGTCGACGAGGCGGTGTCGGCCAGACCGACAAAGAGAAGCCGGCGGCCGTCCATGATGGCGGCCGCCGGCGGGACTGCCCACACCGGTCCTGTGTTCAGCGAAGCCGCTGCAACGACGGCGGCGACTGCCGCTTTGCGCACACGGCGGTGGTCCGCCGAGCGCGACGTTCCGCCATGACCGCCGGCCACTTCGGACGCGACCTGATGCATGCCCAGACTGGCGCTCCATACCACACGATAGATGCGATTCATTCGATTTCCCGGAATACGGCTTTCTTATTGCAACGCGTTGACTCGTGGATTCGGAACGGGCTCGCGCGCAGCGACCGACACGTAGGCGCAAGACCTCCGTCATGGCAGGGAAGTCCGGCCGTATCGGTCAGAAGGATTGGATGCGTGAGCGTCGCGGCACACGCTCGCTACGGCATGAGCGCGGTCTGATTCAAGGCGATGATGTGGCCTGCCTCTGGGGCAGAATCACCGATGGTGCGAGAAGCGGCACGAAACATTCGAACGACCCCGTGTTTGTTCACCTGTACGACGCGCTTGACAGCGCCCGTCATTTTTTAATCCGCGAATCCTTCCATACCATTTACCGACTGTCAATCGGCATTTTTTTCGCCGGTCGGCAGGGTCCCACAGGCTTGCGCTACACTCGGCTGACCGAACCAAGAAAGGAAATACGCATGAGCACCCCTATCGAAAACATCGCGGTGACGCGCAACGACGGCGGCGCCGCAACCTTGGGCGACTATACGGGACGCGTGCGTCTGGTGGTCAACGTCGCGTCGAAGTGCGGCCTCACACCGCAATACGAGGGCCTTGAACGCTTGTATGAAGAAAAGCGCGCCGCCGGCCTCGAAGTCCTCGCCTTCCCCGCCAATAACTTCAAGGGTCAGGAGCCCGGCACCGATGCCGAGATCCTCGACTTCTGCACCACGCAATACAACGTCACGTTCCCGCTGTTCGCCAAGCTCTCGGCACTGGGCGACGACCGTCACCCGCTCTACACGGCGCTTGTCGAAGCACAGCCCGCAGCGATCGGCGAAGGCCCGTTCCGCGAGCGTCTGAAAGGATTCGGCGTAGTCCGCGAGAACCCGGCCGACGTGTTGTGGAATTTCGAGAAGTTTCTGATCGGACGCAACGGGCAGGTCGTGGCCCGCTTCTCACCGGACGTCAAGGCCGACGACCCGCGTCTGGTCGCCGCCATCGACGCGGAATTGGCGAAGTAATCGCACCATGCAAAAAGGGGCAGCGCAAACGCGTGCCCCCTCGTGCCACAAGCGTCGGCAGGACGGTTGCCGGCGCGCCATGAACGCCTTCCGAAACGACCTCACGTCTGGCAAGGTCGATCCGGGCCTCATGACGCCACATCGCGCGCCGGTTCCCGCTTCTCGCGACAACTCGTGAAATGCGGCGCGTCATCCCCCCCGGGATTGACGCTTCCGCGATGACCCGACTCAGCGCTTGGCCGTGTCAGTCATGAACTTGCCGGTTGGCGCTTCGCTCCCCTTTTTCTGACGGCGGGTGTTGCCGTCGAGTCCGCCGTCCACCGCCCATTCGGCAAATACCGTCGGCCCCGGCTCGAAGTCGCGCGGCTGCCATTCCGGCGTAAGGATGTCCTCGTCGGCGTAATACTCGATGAGCGCGCCGCACGGATTCTTAAAGTACCAGAAATACGCCGAAGAAATCGGGTGACGGCCCGGGCCCAACTGGGTTTCCCATCCGCAGCGGTCGATATGCATGCCGCCGCCGAATACTTCGTGGATATCGCGCACGGTGAACGCCACATGGTTCAGCCCGCGCTTGCCGTTCGGCAACGCCAGCAGGAACAGATCATGATGGCCGCCGTGCGGTGCACAGCGCATGAACGCGCCACGATCCGGATAGCGATCCGACAGCTCGAAGCCGAGCTTCGTTTCATAGAACGTCTGCGTGGCCGCGAGCGCGTTGGTGAAGAACACGACATGCCCCACTTCGATCGGCTGGGCACGCTCATACACCGGGCTCGGCGTGTTCACGCGCTGAGCCGCGATCCCCCACGGATTGCTCAATGCGCCCTTCACGTCCACGGCCCGCTTGGCAGTCACTTCCACCCGCACGGCCAGACCGTTGGGATCGATGCAACCCGTCGCACCGTCCTTGAAGAAATAGCCTGGCTGGTCGGCGAAGCGGTCTGCGATAGCGGCCACTTCCTCGGCCGTCGTCACGCCCCACGTCACTTCGCGCAGCGTCGGTCCATCCTCCATCGCCGGCGGCAGCGACGGATCGTCGTGACGCACGGCCAGCACACGGCAACCGTTCAGCGTTTCGAAGCGCGCGCCATGCGCGTCGGCGGACACCTCGGTCAGGCCCCAGTCGCCCAGGAAGCGACGGCAGGTGTCGAGGTCGGTGACCCCGTAGGTAATTTGTTCAATGCCCAGAATCGTCATGACAGTCTCGGGTAGGGGTTCAAGGTGGGCGCGGTCACAGATCCAGCGTCAGACGGTCGCCCTTGCAACCGGACACGCAAATCATCATGACCTTGTTCCCGGCGCGCTCAGCCGCGCTCAGCACCGAATCACGGTGATCGGGGCAGCCTTCGAGCACACGCGTCTCGCAAGCGCCGCAAACACCTTCCATGCAGCTATGCTCCGCGTCGATACCCGCGGCGAGCAACGTCTCGAGCAGCGTCGCCCCGGCCGGCACGCTCAGCTCCTTGCCGGACTTCGCGAGCTTCACGACATAGCCCTCGGACGTCGCGGGCGGCGGCGCATCCGGCGCCGCAGCGAAGCGCTCGATGTGCACGTTGGCGATGCCAGCCTCGGCGCACGCCGCTTCAAAGGCGTCGAGCATCACGCCGGGTCCGCAGCAGTATGCGTGCGTGCCCGCCGGCTGCCCGGACAGAAACGCCGTGAGCGACGCCGGCTTGCCGCCGTGCTGGTCGTCGAAGTGATAGGTAATGTCGCCGCCCAGCGCGTTCAGCTCGTCGACGAAAGCGGCTTGCGGCGCCGTGCGCGCGCAATACATCAGCTTGACGTGGCGACCGAGCGCACGCAGGCGTCGATACATGCAGAGAATCGGCGTCACGCCGATCCCGCCGGCGACGAGCACCGTGTGCTCGGCGGCGTCGTCAAGTTCGAAGTGATTGCGCGGCGCGGAAATCTCCAGCGTCATCCCCACGCGGAAATTGTCGTGGATGAAGCGCGAGCCGCCGCGGCTCTTCGGATCTGCAAGAATGCCGAGCACGTAGCGGTTCGGCTCGCCCGGCGCATTGACGAGCGAATAGCTGCGCACCAGCCCGCTCGGCAGATGCAGATCGATGTGCGCGCCCGGCGCCGCTGCCCGCCACCGGCACGAGTTCGATGCTCATGATGCCCGCCGCTTCGAAGCGAAGCGTGCGCACCATGGCCGACAGAGTTGACTTGCTCATAACGCCGCTCTCAGATGTTGCTGATACTCTTGACGTCCGCCGGCTCAGCCCGCGGCGGACAAATCGATGTCGAGACGCGCGAACGCCTCGATCTCCACTCGCAGCTCCGGAAACACCAGGCCGCTCACTTCCACGAGCGTCGAACACGGATACGCCCCGCCGTTCGCCGCCACGTCCGCAAAAAACTCTCGCCGGGCCCGGCCGACCTCGTCCTTGTCGGCAATGTCGGTCACGTACACCACGAGCTTGTAGATGTTGGCCAGACGCCCGCCACCCGCCTCGACCAGCGCGCGGATCTTGCCCAGCACCACCCGCGTCTGCTCGTAAGTCGTGAGCGGCTCGACGGCGGCGCGCGTGGCTGGGTGCGCGGTCATGCCCGAGAGCACGATGTCGTTGCCGACGCGAATGCCGTTGCTCCAGGTCGCCGCGCCCAGATCGGGCACGGCCTGGGCACGGATCCGCTCGGCCTTGAGAGGTGGGTCGATGGGCATGAAGCGTCTCGCGCGAGTTCCGCCTTCGCCAGGTTCTTCAGATGGCGACGCAGACGCACGATACCCATGTCATGTTGATACAGATGCTCGCTCTGGTTGGCATCCGGCTCCATGTCTTCGAGCATGACGCGATCCTGTTCGAGCACCGCCCAGTGGCGCGCTTCTAGACGGTTGCGATACAGGAAGCGCCACGTATCGCGTTGCCAGCCGTCGAGCTTGCGGCAGCGCCAGTGGAACACGGCGGCCAGCGTCGGGGAGACCGGCGTGTAGCTGCCCACGATCACGAAGTTGCCGCCGGGGCCGCCCGTCTTCGGGTACGGAATCTCCAGACGCATCCAGTGCGTGCCGGTATCGGCCCACTCGGTCCAGTCGAAGTTCACGTCACGCTGGCCTTCCTTCTCGAAGACAAAGCCACGGTCGGTGTCGCGAATGCGGAAGGCCGCCGTGTTGTCACCCTCGGCCATCGAGTGCGACTGCTTGTGCAGATACGTGCCGTGCATCGGATCCATCACGTTGTCGAGCACGTACCGGTAGTCGCCCTTCCACTCGGTGTAGCACAGGAACGACGAGTACTCGCCGTCGGCATCGAGTTCCTCGGGCAACACGAGCGGCGGCGGCGTGTCGATGTTCTCAGTGGCGTTGTACAGCCAGATCGCGTCGTTGCGCTCGACAATGTGGTACGCCTGCGTTGGACGCGAACCTTCGAGCTTGCAGCCCGGGCTGCCCGGCACACGCATCACGGTGCCGTCGCAGCGCACTTGCACGCCGTGATAGCCGCAGGCGATGCGATCGCCCATCACGATGCCCTTGGACAGCGGCGCACCACGGTGCGGGCAATGATCATCGAGGGCATGCACCTGGTTGTCCTGGTCGCGCCAGAACACCAGCTTCTTGCCCAGGCGGCGCAGCGAGACCGGCTCGCGGCCAACCATGTGCGACGGGCAAATCGGATACCAGAGGTTCTTCAGGCCACGCTCGAGAATGGCGTCGGCAGTGAGGATAGGCTGTTGCGTAGTCATGGGGGACGTCTCCATCGCGATCGCCGCGCACCCGCGGCGCGCAGCGATCGAACTCTGTGATGTTGTTACTCTTCGGCCATTCGGGCGATCTGCGCGGTGTACACCGCTTCGGTCCACACGTCGCCCGCTTGCGGGCCGGGGCCCGTGCGATTCAGATAGGCCACCAGCCCAGCCAGATCGTGTGTGCCGGCGGCATAGGCGCGCTCGATGGCGTCGCCCAGCAGGCTTTCGTATTGCGTCGGCTCATGGCGACGCGCTTGATTCGGTTCGAGATAGCGGTCCATCATTTCCCTCCCTGGTGAACCCGTTCGCGAATGCGCGCGTGCACGGGTACAAAATCGTAAGTCGGATAGCATTCGGTGCGAAACACTCCCCAGGCCGAGCGCTCCAGCTCGACGTTGACCGCCGGCAGCACGATCTGGCCAAAGCCCATCGCCACCGTCCACGACACCACCCTCACACCGGCCGGCGGAAAACGCTCCCACCATTCGGCCGCCTTCAGGCGTTCCTGGAAATCGTCCAGATTGTTCGACTGATCGTGACGCAGGAACACCGTCAGCAACATCGTGTCGGGCTGGGTGACCGCAGCGGCGCCCGGGGCGTTTTCGTTCATGTGTCGTCTCGCGTTATTGCACGAACTGGTTGGTGAACAGGTCGGCCAGGTTCGACTTTTCGCGAATGATCTTCTCCTGCATATAGAAATCCTGCAGCTTCGTCACACGCGCCGGATCGAACGCACCGAGACGCTCCTGGCCCGGATACACGTTGCGGGCGTAATACGTCAGGATCTTCTCGATCTCGGCTTCCTTGCCCTTGTAGCCGGGCACGGTCGCGCAGTATTCCTTGGCCGCGGCCGCCGGGTCGCGCATGATCTCGGCCACCGACTTGATCGTGGCACGAACGAACTTGCGGACCATCTCCGGCTTCTCGGCAATGGTCTTGTCCGACGCCAGAACCGCTTGCGCCATGCCCGGGAAGTACTTGTCGGTCGAGGTCATCGTGACCTTCACGCCGGCATCTTCAATATTCTGCGCCCACTCCGGCGTGCCCACCATCGCGTCGGCCTTGCCCGTGGCGACCTGCTGCCACACGCCTGCCGGACCGGCGCCCTGGATGCGCGCGTCGGTCCGCGTGAGACCCGCGGAGGCGAGCAGGCCCAGCGTCGCGTAGAAGCCGGTGTCTTGATACGACAGCACCGTGATCGTCTTGCCCTTCAGGTCGGCGGGCGATTTGATGTTCGCATCGTTGCGCACGACCAACTGATGCAGCGTGCGCCCGCCCAGCAGCGCCACGCCCTTGATGGGAATGCCGTTCGGACGCAGCACGATCGGGGTGTCGCCCAGGCCGCCGCCCAGATCGCCATTACCGGAGGCGAGCTGCTTGCCGACGTCGGCACCGCCTTGCACGGTCAGCCAGCGCACCGACAACCCTTCCGCCGCGTAGTAGCCCTTCTTCTCGGCCAGCATCAGCGGCGCGAAGGCCGGCAGGTTGGCCGGCGCCGGGAGCAGATAGGTAATCTGCTGGGTAGCCGGCTGCGCCATTACCGGCGCCGCCAGGCTCGTGAGTCCCGCCACGGCGCACAGGCCAACAGCACGACGCGCACGGCGCGCCAACGATCCACGGAAAATCGACAACATATCTCTGCCTCGCTCAAGTATCGGATGACCGCAATACCCTGTGCATTGCGGCGTGTTCTGCCACTGACTGACGTTCAGACCTTGCCCGCCCACGCGAGCGGGCTGTCGTTGATGCCCCAATAGAGGCTCTTCTGGTTCGTGTACTCCAGCAACCCCAGACGCCCCTTCTCACGCCCCATGCCACTCTCTTTCCAGCCGCCGAACGGCGTCGAGATCGAAAACTGCTTGTAGGTGTTGATCCAGACTGTGCCGGTCTCGAGCGCACGCCCGATGCGCCAGGCGCGCTTGAAGTCGCGTGTCCAGATCCCGGCCGCAAGACCGTAGACGCTGTCGTTGGCCTCGGCCAGCAGGTCGTCTTCGTTCTCGAATGGCAAGACCGCCAGCACCGGGCCGAAGATTTCTTCCTGCACCATGCGTGCCTGGTTCGTCAGGCCCGCGATAATGGTCGGCTGATAGAAGTAGCCCTTCTCGCGGCCATCGCCCGCCGGACGCTCGCCGCCGCACAACAGGCGGCCGCCCTCTTCCAGCCCGATGGCGACATAGCGCTCGATCGACTCGCGATGCGACGACGTCACCAGCGGCCCCATCTGCGTGTCTTCGCGCAGCGGATCGCCCACGCGAAGTTGCTTCGCGCCGGCCACCAGCCGCTCGACGAAGGTGTCGAAGATGGCCTTGTGCACGAACAGACGCGAGCCCGCGATGCACGATTCGCCCGACGAACTGAAGATGCCGTAGAGCACACCGGCCACCGCATGATCGATGTCGGCGTCTTCGAACACGATGGTCGGCGACTTGCCGCCGAGTTCGAGCGAGACCGGCATGAGCTTTTCCGCCGCCAGCCGCGCAATGCCACGACCGACTTCGGTGCCGCCGGTGAAGGCGACTTTCTTGACCTTGGGATGGCGCACCAGGATGTCGCCGATGACCGAGCCCTTGCCCGGCAACACCGAGAGCACGCCGCGCGGCACACCGGCCGCTTCGCAGATGCGGCCCAGTTCGAGCGAGGCGAGCGGCGTCACTTCCGCCGGCTTGAGCACCACGGCGTTACCGGCGGCAAGCGCCGGGGCCAGCTTCTGCGCGTCCGAAGCGATCGGCGAATTCCACGGCGTGATGGCGGCCACGACGCCCAGCGGCTCGTGCACGCTCATCGTCAGGTAGTCGCCCCGCGACGGCGTCAGCGTTTCCTCCAGCGTCTCGAGGCACGAGGCGAAGTAGCGGAACGTGCTCGATGCGCTCGCGACGAGCGCGCGCGTCTCGCTGATCGGCTTGCCGTTGTCGCGCCGCTGCAGATGGGCCAGCGCTTCGGCGCGCTGCGTGATGCCGTCCGCCACGCGATGCAGCACGGCGGCGCGTTGATGCGGCTTCAAGCCCGCCCAGTCCGCGCGACGCCAGGCCGCATCGGCCGCCTCGACGGCGTCGATCGCATCTTCGGCGCCCGCCGCCGCGATCTCGGCATTCACGCTCTCGTCGGCCGGATACAGGCTCTGATAGCGCTTGCCGGTGCCGGCGCGCCATTCGCCGCCGACCAGAATGTCGCTCGAAAACCCTTGCAGCAAATCTTGATGGCTCATGATGCTCTTCCTGCTAAATCACACAGTTCGCAACGCGATTGCGTAGCGCGCGAATGGCCGAATACGCGGTCAGTGCCGACGTCTTGGGGTTGTCCGGCAGCGGCTTGCCGCACATCTCCAGCGACATCTCGCCGAACGCCCCGCGGGCGATGATGTGATGCACGTTGCGCGTGCTCGTCGGGTCAGCGATCAGGCGCACGCGCGTCGCGTCGAGCCCCAGACCGGCGATGGCCACGGTCGCCGCCACGTTCGCATTCTTCGGATACAGACGCGCCGCGTCGCGGGCGTTGCCCTCGAAGATCACCGTCGCGGTAGTGAGCGTTGCCAGATCGCAGACCTGCTCGGCCGGCGTGCCGAGCCAGCCCATCGGCGGCTTGCGACCGGTGTACAGCACTTCGTCCAGACCGCCTTCGCGCGCAGCGGAAATCGCATCGATACCGCCGATGGCACCCGAGAGCAACGTAACCGTCGACGCGCCGTCCTTGGCGGCTTGTTCCAGTGCAGCGAGCAGATCGGTGTCGGACAGCGCACCGATCGATGCCACCGCGCAATCCACCCCCGACTTGAGCAGCGGCACCACGTGCCCCGACAGCGCGCTGTGACCCGCGCACTCGAGCACGAAGTCCGGGCGGCTGGAGAGCGCCTGCGCCGAACACACCACTTCGGTGTCGGCGCGCACGCTCTCGCGCACGCGGGCGGCGGCGTCTTCCGGCACGATCACGTGGCCCACGCGCAGATACGGATCGCTCGCGCACGCCTCATAGACCTTCGAGCCGATCGCGCCGAAGCCGATCAGCGCGACGTCAACGGGACGGTGGTTCAATTCATGCATTCGCAGGCTCCCGGACCGGCGGACCGGCAAAGTGCGAAGCGAAGCTGCCGACCGACAGCATGTCCACTTCGAGCAGCACCGGGCCGTCGTGCGCCACGGCGCGTGCGACCGCCGCCTCCGCCTGATCGATGGCCGTGATGCGCTCGTGCTTGAGCTGCAGGCTCGCGCAGAACGCGGCGAAGTCCGGTTGGTGCAGTTGCACGTAGTGACGGCGACCGCCGTACTGCGCATCCTGAATGTTGCGGATCACGCCGTAGCACTGATCGTTCATCAGCAGGATCACGACCGGCGCCTTTTCCTGCACGGCGGTGGCGAGTTCGCCCACGTTGACCATCAGACCACCGTCGCCGCACAGCGCCACGGTCTTCTTCGCGTTGCCCGCGAGCGCCGCGCCGATACCCATCTGCATGCCCTGACCGATCCCGCCGCCCAGCGCGTGCACACCGGCGCGCGGCGAGAAGAGCTTCAGCAGACGGTTGCCCCACGTGCTGTTCGATATCGTGACGTCGCGCACCCAGTTGAAGTCGCGGCCCAGCGCACTTTGCAGTGCGGAGACGAGTTGACGGTACGGGCCGAGACCTTCCGCGACCTGCTTGACGGCCACCTCGCGAGCGGCCGCAAGATCGGCGTGGAACGCCGGATCGATCGACAGGCGCCCTTGCAGACGGTCAGCCAGCGCGTTCAGCACGCGTGCGGCGTCGCCCTGGATGAACAGGTCGTTGCGGTAGCCACGGCCGTCCGCCAGGCCATCGGCGTCGACGCGATAGAGCGGGCGCGGCAGCGCGAGCTTGTACTTCAGCGTTTCGTTGCCACGCAGACGCGAGCCGACCACGAGCACGGCGTCGCACGACTTGTAGAACGTCTCGACCGTCGGGTGGATGTTGAACGCACCGAGCGTGGCGGCATGATCTTCCGGCACGATGCCGCGACCCTGCACACTGGTGACCACGCCGAAGCCCATGTCGACCAGACGCTTGACGGCGGCTTCCGCCCCGCGCGCCCCACCGCCCAGCCACAGCATCGGACGATGCGCGGCGGCCAGCTTGTCGGCGAGCTCGGCCACGCGGGCGTCGTCGTGCGTCGGCACCGTGATGTGCGGCGCGGCCAGATCGGCGGGCCATTCGATTTCCGCCGCCTGGATGTCGATGGGAATCTCCACGCTCACCGGGCCGGCCGGCGCCGTGAGCGCCGCGCGCACGGCTTCGCGCACGGTCGAGAGCGCAGTGTCGACGCAACGCACGCGATAGGCGGCCTTCGAGATCGCGTGCAGCATGCTGAGCTGATCGGGCGCTTCGTGGATATACGCGAGATCGCGATCGAGGAACTCGGTTTCGATCTGGCCGGTAATGTGCAGCACCGGCGTGCCGGCGGTGAGGGCTTCGACCATGGCGCCGGCCGCATTGCCCGCGGCGGTGCCCGTGCTCGTGAAGGCCACGCCGAGACCGCCCGAAACACGGGCAAGGCCATCGGCCATGTTCAGCGCACCGGCTTCGCCGCGCGCGCCGACATAACGGATCTTTTCGCGACGCGCGATGGCGTCGAGGATCGGCATGTTGTGAATCGAGATCACGCCGAATGCGGTCTTCACACCGCACTGCTCGAGAAACGCCGCGATGACTTCGCCGACGGTGGTTGTGTTAGACATGTCTTGCCAAGCCTCCGGAAACATCGATGTGGCTGCCCGTCGTATAGGACGACTGCGGGCTTGCCAGGAAAAAGATCGCTGCGGCCGCCTCTTCAGGCCTGCCCAGACGTTGCAACTGAATTTGCTTCTTGCGGGCCAACTCGCCGGTCCATTCCTCCCAGGTCTTGCCTTCGCCTTGCGCGGCAAAGCGACGGCGCCACTGGCCCGACTCCACCAGGCCGATCAGAATGCTGTTGACGCGCACGCCGTCGGGCGCGAATTCGCTCGCCATCGAGCGCACCAGGCTCTGGATCCCCGCGCGCGCCGACGACGTCGCCACCATGTGCGGCTCCGGTTGGAGCGCGAGCAGCGAGTTGACGCAGACGATGGCGGCATCCCCTGTCTCGCGGGCGGCTTCGCGCAGCATCGGCAGGCAGGCGCGCGTGGTGCGAATGACGCTGAAATACTTCAGCTCCAGCTCTTCGCGCCAGGCGTCGTCGGTCGTGTCGGCAAACGTCGACACACGACCTTGGCCCGCGTTGTTGACCAGCATGTCGAGACGCCCGAATTCGCCACGAATGCGCTCGGCCAGCGCGGCGACATCGTTGGCATCGAGCACGTCGCACTGTGCGGCAATCACGCGCGCCTCGGCATGACGCTCGCGCAGACGGGCTTCGGCTTGCGCCAAGCGCTCGGGGTTGCGGCCGCAGATCGCGACAGCGGCACCGGCGTCGAGCAGGCGTTCGGCCGTGGCGAGGCCGATGCCGGACGAGCCGCCTGTGACCAGCGCCGCGCGTTGGGTGAGGTCGATCTTGATCATTTCAATCCCAGTGACTTCATGTAGGGGGTGGCCCGGTCGTCGCTGCCCGGCCGGTAGTTCAGGCGGTGCGACAGCGCGTCGGCCGCCTCGCGCACCTGTGCGATCAGCCCCGCGTCGAGCACCGACGCATCGAGCGTGGCGCGCGGAATGGTGACGGTGATCGCGGCGCAGATGCGTCCCGCGTCGTTGCGCACCGGGGCACTCACCACGCTGATGCCGCGCTCGAACGACGAGGCCGACACGGCGTAGCCGCGCTCGGCGTCTTCGCGCACGCGCTCGAACAGCTCGGTGATCGTTTCGGGTGTCTGCGGCGTGTATTTTTCGAGTGTCTTTTCGGGGTACAGCGCGCGAAGCTCGGCCAGCGTCAGGTCGCCCATCAGCACATGGCCGTGTACGGTCGCATGCGCCGGCAGGCGCGTGCCGACGTTGACCTTGATCGAGTTGAACACGCTCGCCACGCTCTGCGCCTTCGCCACGAACACGATGTCGCGCCCGTCGCGGATTACGATGTGCGACGTGAGCTGCGTGGCGTCGCGCAGCCGTTCGATGATCGGGATGCCCAGATCGGTCAGCTCCAGCGAGCTGAGGTATTCGAAGCCCAGACGCAGCACGGCCACGCCCAGACGAAAATTCTTTTCACCGCCTGCACGCTCCAGGAAACCCATCGCTTCGAGCGTTTGCAACAAGCGGAAGACCGTGGTGCGCGGAATCCCCAGTCGCTGCGAGAGCTCCGGTGCGCTGAACACGGGCTCGCGCGGCGAGAATTGCGTGAGAATGCGCAGGCCGCGCTCAAGGCCCGGTACCAGGTAGCGCGTCTCGGTGGCCGCGCCGTCGACGAGATCTTCGCTCTCGCCCTCGCCTTGCATCGCGGGCTCGCGCAGCGTGTCGTCTTCGGTGAGCGCCTCGGCCATTGCCGTCATGCGCTTGGGCGTTACGGATGCCATCTCAACGTTCTCCTGCCGCGATACGTTCGAGCCACGCGGCGAGCGCGGCATTCAGAACGTCTGGCGTTTCGATATATGACGCGTGCCCAGCGCCTTCGATGATTTGCAGCGGCACACCGGCCGCCTCGGCGATCGCCTGGCAAGCCGCCGGGGGCGTCACGGCATCCTGTGCGCCGACCGCCACCGCGACCGGGCCCGCATTCGCCGCCACGTATTGCGCTAGCGCGCCGGCGACGTCGCCATTCGAGAGCAGATGCGTTGCCTGACGATAGCCCGCGGGCAGCACGCGTGCCATGTTCCATTTCACCCACGCGCGCGGCAGGGCCGCGGCGTTCGGGGCGACGAGGTTGTCGCTGCGTTCGCGCGCCATGCCGGTCGGGCCGAGCTTGTCGAGCATCGCCAGACGACCGTCGCGCTTGCTCACACGTACCTGCGCATCGGCCTTGCCGTAACCGCCGGCCGGCGAGCAGAGAAAGAGCCCGCTCACGCGCTGCGGCGCACGGCTCGCGAACTGGGTTGCCATGATCGCGCCCAGCGAATGACCGACGAGCGCGACGCGTGCCAGCCCCAGCGCATCGAGCCACGCCGCGAGCGCTTCGACATAGGCGTCGGCGTGCGGCTCGGCGTCGGCGACATTCGTCGTCTGCCCGTAACCCGGCGCGTCCCATGCGTAAAGCGCGGTATCCAGGCCGGTGGCTTCGAATTGCGCGAGCCATGACGCCGCACCGGACCCGATGCCGTGCAGCATCACGACCGGCATGGCACCTTCGGCTTGCGTTCCAGCGCTGCGATAGCCCACGGTGCCCGCGCGCGTGGCGACGGTGCGGTACGGGAAGGCGTCCAGACGCGCGCATAGCGGCGCGACGGCGGCATCTTCGGGTACTTCGGACTGAAAGGCTTCGGCTTGCATGGCTTGGACTGAACGTCTTGCTTTGTGAATTCCTGCCGGTGTGGCGCTTGCGACGGGCAAGCCCCTCACCGGACTTTCCGGGACAACGGCCCCCGGCGGGCTTACTTCAGATCGCGCTTGATCTGCGCGAGCGGCGAATCCGGCGGGTACGTCGGCGTGACCGGCTTTTGCGAGCCGAGCATCACGCACATGAGCGCGTCTTCGTCACCAATGTTGATTTCCGTTCGATACACGCCAGGCGGCACCGAGATCAGGTCGCGCTCACCGAGAATGGCTTCCCAGGTTTCGCCATCGCGCTCGCAGATCACCTTCATCTTGCCGCGCATCACGAAGAAGATTTCTTCGACATCCATATGGATGTGGCTCGGGCCGATGTTGCCGGCCGGGATTACCATCGTCGAGAACGTGAAGTGACCGGCAGGGACCGTGTTGACGTCCTTGGCCACGCCCGTGCCGCCCGTGCCGACGTAGCGCATTTGCGCGCGGCGGTACTTCGGGTCGTAGTCGGCCTGGAACTTCAGCGCGTCCCAGTCGTACTTGCGCGTCGAGAAACGGGCTACGCGCGTGTCCAGCCAGTCGCCGAACGCCTGGCCTTCGGCCTGCGTCCAGCTCTCGACGGCCTGTGGCGTCGCGGTGTTTTTAGCGTCGGCTTGCGCCATGGTCTAACTCCTTGAAGGCGTTGCGAATAAGAACGGCTCGTCAGGGCATCACGAAGCCGCCGTTGACCGGCAGCACCTGCCCGGTCACGAAACGGGAAGCATCGGAGAGCAGGAACAGCACGGGGCCGATCACGTCGTCGGGCACCTGGGCGCGCGGCAGCGCACGTCCCTCCAGGTAATGACGATGACGCTCGGCAGGCACGTAGGCCGTGGCTTCCACCTCGACGAGTCCCGGCGCGATCGCGTTGACGGTGATGCCGTCCGGGCCGAGTTCGCGGGCGAGCGAACGTGTCATCGCCATGACGGCGCCCTTGCTGGCGGTGTAAGCGAGCAGGCGCGGCGCGCCCCACAGCGCGGTATCCGACGCGATGTTCACGACGCGCCCCTGCCCCGATGCACGCAGAAACGGCAGCGCCGCCATCGTCATGAGCCAGGTGCCACGCACGTTGACGTTCATGACCGCGTCCCACGTCTCGATGCTCAGCTCGGCGGCCAGCTTGCCGCCCGAGTTGGTGATCGCGCCGTTGTTGACCAGCCCGTCGATGCCGCCCATGCGCTCGGCAGCCCCCTTGGCGGCCGCGTCCACCGAGGCCGGATCGGACAGGTCGACACGCACGAACGACACGGCATGTCCCACACCGCTCAGTTCGGCCGCGAGGGCCTCGCCGGCCTGCGAGGCGATATCGGCAATCGTCACTTGCGCGCCGCGTGTCACGGCGGCACGGACGAACCCTTCGCCAAGGCCACGCGCGCCACCGGTGATCAGCAGCTTCTTGCCGTCGAGCGGCGCCAGCGTGTTGGCGTCGAGCGGGGGGATGGGCAGTTCGTTCACGGTGAAATTCCTCGTCGTTCAGGCGATGTTCATGGCGGCACGCGGCACGTAATGCAACGCGCGGCGTTCCAGCCAGACCACGGCGGCGTACGCCGCGATACCGATGACGGTGAGCCCGGCGATGGAGACGAACACCATCGCGGTGTTGCCCTGACCTTCGCCATACACCAGCAGATAGCCCAGGCCACGGTCGCCACCGACCAGCTCACCCACGGTCACGCCGATCACGGCCAGCGTCGACGCGATGCGCAAGCCCGCGAAGAGCGCCTGCATGGCCGACGGGAATTCAACGAAGCGGAAGATCTGCCAGCGGCGGCCGCACAGGGCGCGCACCAGATTGACCATGTCCGGGTCGACGGCGCGCACGGCGCCGAGCACATTGATCATCACGGGGAAGAAGACGATCAGTACAGCCACGAGAATCTTCGGGTAGATCGTGTAGCCCATCCACATGACGAACAGCGGCGCAAACGCGACCTTCGGCGCAATCTGCAGCGCGAGGATGTACGGTGAAAGCATGGCTTCGGTCGACGGCGACAAACCGAGGACCACGCCGATCACCACGCCCAGCGCCGAGCCGATCACGAAGCCCGCGATCACTTCGATGGCCGTCACGCCGATGTGTAGCCACAGGTTCTCGACCTGGAACATGCGGGCGCCTTCGATCACGGTCGACGACAGCTTGGGCAGCACGAACTCGGGTACGCCGAACGCCGTCGGGCCCCATTGCCAGATGGCCGCGAAGATCAGCAGCAACACGAAGCTGCCAACGGTCAGTTGCGTTTTGGAAAGGGATTTCATAGCGAGGATTCCAGTGTCTTGCAGTGTCGGGGACGAGGATCAACCAAGGTGGTCGTCGCGACCCACCTTGAGCAGTTCCATCAGATGGGCCACGTATTCGTTCATGCCCGCCTGCTTGCGGCGCTCGATCGGGTTGTCGCGATGCGGCAGATCGATCGTGATCTCCTCGATGATCGTGCCCGGGCGCTCACTCATCACGAACACGCGATCCGAGAGCGCAATGGCTTCGGCGAGGTCGTGGGTGATCATCAGCGCGGTCTTGCCCTCGTCGGCGAGCATCTGCGCGAGATCCTGCTGGAGCACCATCTTGGTCTGCGCATCGAGCGCCGAGAACGGCTCGTCCATGAGCAGAACGTCCGGCTCGACGGCCAGCGTGCGGGCCAGCGCCGCGCGCTGACGCATGCCGCCCGAGAGCTGGTGCGGGTAGTGGTTCTCGAAGCCCTTCAGGTGGCAACGCGCGAGCAGCGCCTTGGCCACTTCCGCCCGCTCGGCCTTGCTGCGCCCACGGATCTGCATGCCCAGCTCGACGTTCTTCTGAATCGAGCGCCACGGCATGAGCAGGTCTTTCTGCAACATGAACGCGACTTGCTGCGACGGGCCGCGCACCGGCTTGCCCGCGAGCGTCACCTGCCCTTCGCTCGGCGCGTAGAGACCGGCGCCCATGTTGAGCAGCGTGCTCTTGCCGCAGCCGCTCGGGCCGATCAGCGAGACGAACTCACCGGCCTTGATGCCGATGGAGACGTCCGAGACGGCCGTCATCTCGCCCTTGCCCTGGCGATTTTTGAACCGACGCGTGACGCCGCGGTATTCGATGGCGAACGGCAGGGGTGCCGCCGCCGGCTGCGCCTGACGTGCCTCGGCATTCGCCTCGGCTACGTTCGCGTCCTTCAATTGAATCGACCTGAGCATGGGAAACCACCGTGTTTCTGGATGTTCAACTTGCCTCGGGCAGCCTGCTGCGTCGTTTCGCCTGCATGGCTTGCCACCTGTCTTCCCTTGCGGGACACGTTTCATATGTGAAACGTTGATTTACTTATGGATCAATTATAGGGAGGGATTTGCCCGTTCAAAATTGTTTTTTGACTAGGGGAAACCCGCACCCGCAGGCGTTGCACAGCCAACACAACAGCCGAGACGAAAAAAAACGCCGGCGGGCAAAGGCCGGCCGGCGTGGGAAGTGAGACCACAAGGGGCGTCTCGCAATGCGTTGGCGTTGCGAGGCGTCAGAACGAGTGATGCACGCCCGACAGGATGATGAACTGATTGCCCGTCGACGACGCGCCGATCGTGTTGATGGCCGTCACCGCCCCATTGCCGCTCGCGTGTTGATACACACCGCTCAGATACACCTGCGTGCGCTTGGAGAACGCGTAGACGTCGCCCAGGCTGACCTGCGTCCAGCGCTTGCCCGTCAGCGAAGTCGTGGCCGCGCCGAAGGTGATCGTGTTGGCCACGCCCGTCGCATAGTTGGCACCGCCGTCGAACGACTGGTAAGTGTCGCTGAAGCCCGGCGACTGCAGTTTCACGCGCGTGTACAACGCGTGCAGCAGCCACGGCCCGAAGCCATACGACACGCCGGCGCCCATGTTCTCGACGTTCGACGCCGCATAGCTGCCAACCGCCTGTCCCTGGAAAGTCGCGCCGCCGAGCACGGCAACGTTCGGCGTGCGGTTGTTCTCGTTCGAGTAGACTGCCGACGCCTTGAAGCCGCCGTTCGTATAGTTCGCGGCCACACTCCACTTGCGCCCGTTGGCGAAGTTCGTGTTGTTGCCGAACGAGATCATGCTGCCCGCCTTGAAGCCCGCAAAGTCCGGCGTGACGTAGCGCACGGAGTTGTCGACCTGCACGACGGACGTGTTCGCCAGCTCGTCGATGTTACCCGGGTGGAACATGTACCAGTTCATGCCCAGGTAGGCCGTGCTCATCGGCCCGAGCCAGTCGAAGTTGAACGTGGTCATGTGACCGATGGTCAACGTGCCCATCTTGTCCGACTGCAGGCCAACCCACGACTGGCGGTTGAACATCGCGCCCGCCTTGACCGTGTTGCCCGAGAGCGTCGAGAAGCCGTTTTCCAGCTGGAAGATGGCACGATTGCCACCGCCCAGATCCTCGACCCCGCGAAAGCCCCAGCGATCCGGCTGCGTCGCGCCCTGCTGGGCGATCCAGTTCGCGTTGCCGCCCTGATTGTTCACGCTGCCGTAGATCGTGACGTTGCTCTGCGCCTGCGCAGCGACCGGCACCCCCGCCGCCAGCAGCATTGCCGCCGCCAGCGCCGTCATGCCAGGGATCCGCCCCATCGGAAACCGCTTCATCTGTGTACTCCTGTCGTTCGATGATTCGAGAACGGTGACGACGCCGGATGCGATGCGCGGCAACCCAAGCCAGTCGCCTCGTCCCGCATTTGCTTTTTCGACGTTCCACCTATGAAACGTTGGATTACTTATGAAACCAACTGAGCGAAGCTTAGGCCAGGTGACGCATGAGCCCCGCAGCGGAGATTCACGAATTGATAAGAATAAATTGGCGTGCTAACGCGCCGGTACAGCGACGAAGATCTCCGCCCCAGCTGCGCAGCGAGCGGCACCGTTCGTCCCACGAGCGTTGCCGGGCGTCCTGGCTCGCCCCCCGTCAGGGCCTGTCCGTTTCCTCGGGATTTACCCGAGGATGCCTTGCCTTTGATCGAATCAAAAACAATAATATTTGAACATCATGTTCATATTTGAACTTATTATTTTTCTGGTTTGTCGTCACTTTCGTCAAAGGATGTTCCCATGCAAGCTCCTCTCATCGGCATCAACGGTGCCGGCATCGGCGGTCTGGCCGCCGCCATCGGCTTACTGCGCGCAGGTTTCCGTGTGCGCGTGTATGAGCAGGCAGCGCAGTTCGCCCGGGTCGGCGCGGACATCAACCTGACACCCAACGCCGTGCGCGCGCTCGACGGCCTCGGGGTCGGCGACGCCTTGCGCCAATCGGCCGCGCAACCGAGCCATCGCATCAGCCGCACCTGGGATTCGGGCGAGGAGACCTCGCGTCTGGAGATGGCCCGCACGGCGCAGACGAAATACGGCGCGCCGCAGCTCACGATGCATCGCGCCGACCTGTTGCAGGCGCTGGAGCAGGCCGTGCCCGCGACGTCGATTGCGCTGGGCAAGAAACTCGTATCGTTCGAAGCGCCGGGCAACGCGCAGCCCGGCCCCATTCGACTGGCGTTCGCGGACGGCACGCACGACGACGTCGATGTGCTCATCGGCGCGGACGGCATCCACTCGGTCGTGCGCACCGGCCTGTTCGGGCCGGAATCGCCGGAGTTCACTGGCGTGGTGGCGTATCGCGCGGTCGTGCCCGCGGACAAACTCGACGGCGTGCCGAATCTAGGCGCGTTCACGAAGTGGTGGGGACCGAACCCGTCGAGCCAGATCGTGACGTTCCCGCTCAATCTCGGCCGCGACATCTTTGTCTTCGCCACGACGCCCCAGGACAGCTGGACGCTGGAATCGTGGACGGCACCCGGCGACGTGCACGAGTTGCGCGCGATGTACGCCGACTATCACCCCGAAGCGCGCGCCCTGCTCGACGCGTGCGACAGCGTGCTGAAGTCGGCGCTGTATGTGCGCGATCCGTTACCGCAATGGTCGCGCGATCGGGTGTCGCTGCTGGGCGATGCGAGCCATCCGATGATGCCGTTCATGGCACAAGGCGCCGGCATGGCGATCGAAGATGCTGTGGTACTGTCTCGCCACTTGGCGGCCGTGGGCCCAAGCGCCGAGCTTTCCACGCTCGCCGCCGCGCTCGCGCGCTACGAGGTATCGCGACGCGAACGCACGGCACGCGTGCAGATCGGCTCGCGCGGCAACCAGTGGCTCAAGGAAGGCGGCAATGCCGACTGGGTCTACGAGTACGACGCGTGGCAAGTCCCGCTCGCGGCCTGAGTGACCTGCGGCGGCGCAAGTGCGATCGCTGCGCCGCCCTATACCGATGCTCCCGATGCCCCCGATGACTGGAATCGACCGCATGAACAAAGCTACGCAAGACATTGAGTCCACCACCGACGCGCAAGACACCGGACAAGCGGGCCTCGTGACGCCGGTCATGCGTGCGCTCAAGCTGCTGCGCTTCGTGGCGGACGGCGGGTCGACGGCCAATGTCAGCGACGTCGGCCGCCGCATTGGGGTGAATCGGGTGACCGTCATGCGTTTGATCGAGACGCTCCAATTCGAGGGCGTGCTGGAGCCGTTGCCGCAGGGTGGCCATCGGCTCGGCTTGAATTTCCTGACACTGGCGGCCAGCGCACTCGCCGGCGAGGATCACCTGGCGACAGCGCGGCGCGTACTCACGCGCGTGACGACCGAGACCGGACTATCGAGCTATCTCACCGTGCTCGACGGCGCCCAGGTTCGCTATCTGCTGTGCGAAACGCCGGCGTTACCGCTCGTCAGCAATATCCGCGCGGGCAGCCGCGTCACGGCACATTTGACGGCACCGGGCCGGTCGCTGCTCGCGCATCTGAGCACCGAGCGCCGCCGTGCGTTGCTCGGGCCGGAACCGCTCGCTGCCGCCACGGCACAAAGCGCACGCACGCATGCTGCGCTCGACGCCCAGCTCGAACGTGATCGCGACGCCGGATGCGCCTGGAGTCAGGACGGCTTCGAAGCGGGCATCGACGCCTGCGCCGCCGCTGTGCTGGACGCTCACGGCAGACCGTTGGCAGCCCTGAGCGTTGCCGGTCCGCGCTCGCTGGTGGGCACTGATACATTGACGCGCGAGCGCACCGCGCGAGCGGTGAAGTCGGGCGCGGCCGATCTCGCCATCCTGCTGGCCGACGCACCCGCGTTTCTCGCCGCTGCCGAACGCGGCTGAGCCTTCGCGACTTCACCGCCATCGCCTCGCTTCAGAGGGCGATGGCCGCGAGCTTGCGTTCCCCGAGCGGCGTGACGCGCAACGCGCGCGGCGCCCGGGTGGGTTCGAGCCACTTGGCGTCGAGGCAGGTGCTGAGCAGCGCCGCCCCCAACGCACCCCCCAGATGCGGCTTGCGCTCGCTCCAGTCGGGGCAGGTGCAGGCGAAGCGGCGTCGATGGGCGCGAGCCGTGGCGAGGTTGACGCCAACGGCCGTGAGTCCCTCCACGCCCATATCGGTGAGCGCCACGTCGCTACCGTCGATCCGAAGCCAACGGTGCGCATGCATCCGCGCGAAGAGATCGACCGCAACTTCCCCAGCGAGATGGTCATAACAGGTCCGCGCGTGGCGAAGCGGTATCGGCGTGGAACGACTGACAGGGACAGAGCGCGGCCGCAGATCGCGCGTGGCAAGCACGGCGCTGGCAAGCGCTTCGATGGCCGCGGCGGTCTCGGGCGTGGCGATGCGGAAATAACGATGGCGTCCGCGTGCTTCTTGCGCCAGCACGCCGCCGTCGACCAGTCGGGCAAGATGGCCGCTCGCACTGGACGGCGACAGCCCGGCCACCAACGCCAACTCCCCCGCCGGACGGGCTGAACCGTCCATCAACGCCCACAGCATGGTCATCCGCCCGGCATCGGCGAGCAACGCGGCGAGTGAACTGACGCCGGGGGCGTGATCTCTTGCGATGTCCACAGCAGGACTCCTGTAAGGATGATGAAGCACAGCATCGGCAGTATAGGCTGGGGGATGCGTTCAACACTTCAGGATGGGATGAAACGTGCCGGTCGGCCGATGCGCCATGATGAGTCCCGTTCCCCTCAAATCGAGATGCCCGCCATGTTTGCCGCCACCGCCGATCTCCTCACCGTGCCGCCGCCCGCCAGTGCGTTGGCCGCCGTCGTGCACCCCAACCCGTATCCGTACTACCAGTCGCTCGCCGCGCGACGCCCGTTCGATTTCGATGCCTCGCTCGGTATGTGGGTCGCCGCCAGCCCGCAAGCCATGGCCGCCGTGCTGCGTCATCCGGCGTGCGGTGTTCGGCCGGCTGGCGCGACCGTCCCCGCGGCATTGGCCAATGGCGCCGCCGGCGACTGGTTCGGCACACTCGTCAGGATGAACGACGGCGCCGCGCATGCGGCAATGAAGCCCTGGCTCAAGGCTCGACTCGCCACGCTGCATGCCGACGGCGCCACCCTCGACCGGCTGCGCAACGCCAGCCAGGCCGCCTGTGCAGACGCCTATCTCGCCCAAGGGGAGACACCCTGCGCGCGCCTCGACGACTTTGTCTTCCGTCAGCCGATCTATGCCCTCGCGGCGTGGCTGGGCGTTCCTCCCTCACAGTGGGTCGACGTGTACGACGACGTCCGCACGCTGGTCGCGGCGATGGCCGAGTCCACCCAGTCGTCTCCGCGCGCCGAGAGGCTCGCACGCGGACACAGCGCCACCACGACGCTTCGCCATCGTGCCATGCGCTGGCTCGACAACGACGCCGCCCCAGGAACTTGGTTGCGCGACACGGCCCGAAGCGCGGCACGCGACGAGGCCGTCGACTACGGGGCGCTCACGGCCAATGTCGTGGGCCTCTTTACGCAAACGCATGACGCCTGCGCCGGACTCGTGGCCAACAGCCTGCGCCGGCTCGCGCAGCAGGCGTCGCCCGGCGCTGTGCCCGCCGTCAACGGTGCTCAATCGCTAACGGCCAACCTTGCCGTCGCCATCACCGCCATCGGCGAGGTGATCCGTCAGGATCCCCCCGTGCAAAACACCCGTCGATTCCTGCACGCGCCCGCCATCATCCATGAACGAACGCTCGCACGCGGCGATGCCATCCTGGTGGTGCTTGCCGCCGCGCCCGCCGGCGCCGCACCGGACGACGTGGCCTGGACCTTCGGGCACGGCGCCCACACCTGCCCGGGACGCTCGCCGGCCAGCACGATCGCCGCCATCGGGGTCCAGACGATACTCGACAGCGATGCCGAGCTCGCCGCCATCGCGACCAGCTCGACGTATCACCCGCTCGGCAACATCCGGATCGCGCGTTTCCACGATGGCGCCACGGCGGCTTGAGGCAAATGACTGCTGTCGATGAACGCGTTTTAATCAGCGGAACCTTGGTTCCATTCAACGAAACACAATGGAACAAATGAAACCCTTGTAAACATAAGGCTCTGCGCCAGGGCCCCGCGTGGTCCAGGAATTTCGGGCAGGATGACGCTTTCGTTGTGCGCACCGCCCGCTGTGGCGTCCCGGTGCGCGCCCGTCCCGTCTTCCGCTGCCCACATGTCCGACACACACACCGACGGTATGCCCATGCCCGCCCGGGTATGGGCCGTTGCGACCGTCATGCTCGCGATCTCGCTCGCGGTGCTCGATGGGGCGATTGCCAACGTCGCGCTCCCCACGATCGCGCGCGACCTCAACGCCAGTCCTGCCACGTCGATCTGGATCGTCAACGCTTATCAGCTCGCCATCACCATCTCGCTGCTGCCGCTCGCCGCACTCGGCGAGATTGTGAGTTACCGCCGCGTCTATACCGTCGGGCTCGCGCTGTTCACCGTCGCCTCGCTTGGCTGCGCGCTCTCGGATTCGCTCGTCACGCTCACGCTCGCACGCGTGGTGCAGGGCTTCGGGGCGGCAGGCATCATGAGTGTGAACACCGCGCTGGTGAAAGCCATCTACCCGTCGCGCTGGCTCGGGCGCGGCGTCTCGCTCAACGCGCTCATCGTTGCCATCTCATCCGCTGCGGGCCCGACGATTGCCGCCGGCGTGCTGTCCATCGCGCACTGGCCGTGGCTCTTTGCCATCAACGTGCCGCTCGGCGTCGTCGCCTTTGTCATCGCCGTGCGCTCGCTGCCCGACACGGCCCGCGCCTCGCACCCCTTCGACTGGACTGGGGCGCTGTTAAGTGCGCTCACCTTCGGCTTGCTCATCTCCGGCATCGACGCCTTCGGGCATGGTCAGGCGCGTTGGCTGGTGGCGCTCGAAGTCGCCGCAGCGATCGTCATCGGCACGGTCTTCGTGCGACGCCAACGCACCCAGCCGGTGCCGCTGTTGCCGCTGGACCTGCTGCGCATTCCGATTTTCGGGCTGTCGATCTGCACGTCGATGGCGTCGTTCTGCGCGCAAATGCTCGCGTATGTCGCGCTGCCCTTCTTCCTGCAGGATTCGCTGGGCTTTGATCGTGTGCAGACCGGCTTGCTGATGACGGCCTGGCCGCTCACCATCGTTGTCGTCGCGCCGCTGGCCGGGCGCCTGCTGGAGTATTACAAGCCCGGTCTGCTCGGTGCGATTGGTCTGGCGGCGTTCGCCCTCGGCCTGCTCGCGCTCGGCCTGCTGCCCGCGCACCCGCTGTTCCAGTCGCCCAACAACTACGCGATGCTCATGGCCGCGCCCGCCCATCGCAGCGGCGGCGCAAGTGGCATGCTGGGCACTGCGCGCCTGACCGGGCAGACGACGGGTGCGGCGCTCGTGGCCCTCATCTTCAGCGTCGCCCCGTCGGGCTTCGGCACGCGCGCCTCGCTCTATGTCGCGGCGGCGTTCGCTGCAGTCGCGGCCGTGGTGAGCAGCCTGCGTACGCTGCCCGCGGCCCAGCCCGACGCGAATTCGGCACGCGGATGAGCGTCGTGCAGCGCTCGCCCGAGCGCCTCCATCCGGCCGACCGTCCGGCCGTGCTACACTGCCGACCTTTTACGGCTCGCCTGTGCGGGCCGCAAATGCCATGAGCTTCTGCGCCATCGATTTCGGCACTTCGAATTCTGCCGTCGCCGTGCAAGACGGCGCCGCCATGCGTCTGGTCGAGCTGGAAGCCGGCTACGGCACGCTGCCGACCGCCGTATTCTTCAACGCCGATGAAGGTGGCCGCGTGTCGTTTGGCCGTCAAGCCGTCGCCGATTACGTCGATGGTTACGACGGGCGCCTAATGCGCTCGCTCAAAAGCCTGCTCGGCTCCTCCCTGATCGAAAGCACGACCGACCTCGGTAACGGGTCGGCGATGCGTTATATCGACATCATCGCCACGTTCCTGCGCCATCTGCGCACGCACGCGCTGAAGGCCAGCGGCGGCGACCTGCGTCATGTGGTCATGGGTCGCCCCGTGTTTTTCGTCGACGACGATCCGCGCGCCGACGCAGCCGCGCAACGCTCGCTCGAACAAAGCGCGCGCGACGTCGGGTTCCATGACGTGCATTTCCAGTTCGAGCCGATTGCAGCCGCGTTCGATTACGAATCGCGTCTGAGCGATGAACAGCAGGTGCTCGTCATCGATATTGGCGGCGGCACCTCGGACTTCTCGCTGGTGCGTGTCGGACCGGAACGGGCACGCCATCTCGATCGCAAGGACGACGTGCTCGCCCACCACGGCGTGCATATCGCCGGCACGGACTTCGACCGCCGCATCGAGTTGGCCACGATCTTGCGCGAACTCGGTTACAAGGCGCTCGGTCCCGACGGCAAGGAAGTACCGAACCGGATCTATTTCGATCTGGCAACCTGGCATCTGATCAACACGGTCTACACGCCGAAGCGCGTTGGCGAACTGGCGCTCACGGCGCATCTGTACGCCGACCCTGCCCATCACCGGCGCCTGATGCGCACGGTCGAGCAACGCCTTGGACACGCGCTCGTCGGTCATGCCGAAGACGCGAAGATCAACGTCGCCTCAGGCGGCGAGACGCGCATCGATCTGTCGGTGATCGAACGCGATCTCGCGGTCGCGTTCTCGGAAGCGGGCCTGGTGGAAGCGGTCAGCGACGAAATCGCGAGCATCACGGCAGGCGCCGTGCATACGGCGGCGCTGGCCGGACTGCGCGCCGAAGATGTCGATGCGCTCTACTTCACCGGCGGCTCCACGGGGCTGCGCAGCCTTTCCGGTGCCATGTGCGCGGCCTTTCCGAAAGCAACACCGGTATTCGGCGACCGTCTCGCCAGCGTGGCGCTGGGTCTGGGCATTCACGCCAGGCGCGTGTTTTCCTGAGCGGTCGCCGGCGTCCGTTACTGAAACGCGACTTCGTTGAAACTGCGCAGCTTGCGACTGTGCAGACGATCCAGACCGTTATTGCGCAGCAGCTCCATCGCCTTCACGCCGATCTTCAGATGCTGGTCGACGCGCTCGCGATAGAACCGGTCCGCCATGCCGGGCAGCTTCAGCTCCCCGTGCAGCGGCTTGTCGCTCACGCAGAGCAAGGTGCCATACGGCACCCGGAAACGGAAGCCGTTCGCTGCAATCGTCGCACTCTCCATGTCGAGTGCAATCGCCCGGCTTTGACTCATGCGCTGCACCGGCTCGCGGTGATCGCGCAATTCCCAGTTGCGATTGTCGACCGTGACGACCGTGCCCGTGCGCATCACACGCTTGAGTTCGAAGTCGTCGAGTTGCGTGACGTCGGCCACGGCACGCTCGAGTGCGACCTGCACCTCGGCCAGCGGCGGCACCGGCACCCATAGCGGCAGATCGTCGTCGAGCACGTGATCCTCACGCACGTACCCGTGCGCCAGGCAGTAGTCGCCCAAGCGCTGCGAGTTGCGCAGCCCTGCGCAGTGACCCAGCATGACCCAGGCATGCGGGCGCAGCACGGCGATGTGATCGGTGATGGTCTTCGCGTTGGAAGGCCCCACGCCGATATTGACCATCGTGATGCCCGTGTTGTCCGGGCGCACGAGGTGATATGCCGGCATCTGCGGCAGGCGCGGCGGCGGCGTGCCCCGCGCGTCGAGCGCGGCTATGTTCTGGTTCCAGTGCGTGACGTTGCCCGGTTCGACGAACGCCGTGTACTGACTGCGGTATTCGCGCAAGGCCGGATCGTCGGTCGCGCTCATCAGCTCGCGTCCCAGTTCGACGAACTCGTCGATATAGAACTGGTAGTTCGTGAAGAGCACGTAGTTCTGAAAATTTTCGGGCGAGGTCGCTGTGTAATGGCGCAGGCGATGCAGCGAATAATCCACGCGCGGCGCCGTGAACAGAGCGAGCGGCAAGATCTCGCCGGGCATGGGATCGCGCGTGCC
>Ga0209930_1002002_pt1 | contig 26924 bp, 25 predicted proteins | sample ThiBiot_500_biof_2_FD_183948 | JGI IMG/M metagenome (GOLD analysis project Ga0209930, IMG submission 183948) | Wastewater bioreactor microbial communities from Cape Town, South Africa - Thiocy_cont_500_biof (SPAdes) | ecosystem: Engineered > Bioreactor > Thiocyanate-remediating >... | reverse complement strand
CGACCGCGTACGGACTCGTCGGCGATGCGAAGCTGACCCTGCAGATGCTGGAAAAGGCGTTGTCGGTCGGCGCGTCCCCACGCGCGGCGGGAAATGGCCGCGCCATCGTCGCGAAAGCGCGCGCCGACAAGCGCCGCGCATTCGAGCTCAACGCGTTCAGCGACGAAGCCCCCATCAGGCCTGAGCGCATCATCCGCGAGCTCAACGCCGTTCTGCCGCGCGACGCGGTGATCGTCGCCGACCCCGGCACGCCCTGTCCCTATGTGTCGGCGTACTACGAGATTCTCGAAGCGGGCCGCTATTTCATCACCAACCGCGCCCATGGCGCGCTCGGCTATGCTCTCGCCGGCGCCATCGGCGCTTCCTTCGGACGTCCGGCGACGCGCAGCGTCGCGATCATGGGCGACGGCAGCTTCGGCTTCACGGTCGGCGAGATCGAGACCATCGTTCGCCACGACATTCCGGTGATGATGATCGTCATCGCCAACGGCTCGTTCGGCTGGATCAAGGCGAGCCAGCGCGCCGGTTATGACAAACGCTATTTCTCGGTCGATTTCACGCGAACGGATCATGCGCGCGTGGCCGAAGCCTACGGCGTGAAGGCGTTCAAGGTCTCCGATCCCGCCGATCTCGGCAAAACGCTGCGCGCCGCCGCCGATCACAGTGGGCCCGTCCTTGTCGATATCGCCGCGCAGCCGCTTGAGGAGGCGGCCGCTCCCGTCAGTCAATGGATGGGCTGACGGAAGGCGACGAACTCAATGGTTTGACTGACATCAACCGCGGGGAACAAGCCATGTCGATACTGCAAAGAAATCGTTCGCTCATCGATCGCCGCAGCCTGCTGCGCGCCGGCGCCGCCCTGGGCGGCGTCGCTCTCGCAGGCGGCCCCGCCGCCGCCGCGCCCGGCGTGAAGATCACCCAGTTCATCTGGACCGGCGCCCAGGAGCCGACGCCGCGCCGGCTGGCCGCCGACTATATGAAAGCCAATCCGAACGTGCAGATCGAGATCATCTCGGGCACGAACGCCGCGACCTATCCCAAGATCAAGGCGTCGCTCGACATCAATCCCAATGAGCCGCTGGTCAATTTCGGCTTTTTCAATCTTGACGCGACCGCGAAAGGCCGCGCCGCCAATGTGTGGCTGCCGCTCGACAAGGCCGTCGTCCCCAACGTGACGAATATTCTGGACGCCTATCGGCAGCCTGACGAAATGGGCGCGTTCTTCTGCATGGACGTGTGCGGCCTCGTCTACAACACCGAGAAGATCAAGACGCCTCCGACATCGTGGACCGATCTTTTCGATCCGAAATACAAGGGCCGCGTCGCGTTGTTCGATTATTACTGGGCAGGCAACGGGTTGGTGGCGACTGCGCGCGTCAATGGCGGCGGCGAAGACAATATCGAACCGGCGATGAAGATTTACGAGGACGCCGCGAAAGCCGGCCAGTTCCATTCATTGTATACGTCGAACTCGCAGTTGCAGCAGCTTCTCGTCAGCGGCGAGGTCTGGCTTGCGCCTTATTTCCGCGGCGTGGCGCTGCCATGGGCTGCGCAGGGCGCGCCGATCGGCTACGCGGTGCCGAAGGAAGGCCAGGTCACCTTCCCGGAAGGCTTTCAGCTCGTGCGCGGCTCGACGCCCGAACAGCGCAAGGCGAGCCAGGAGCTCATCAATCTGTCGCTGACGCCGGAAGCGGTGCTCGACTATTGCCGAACGGCGGCCGTTCTGCCGCTGATGAAGAATCTCAAGCTTCCCGACGATCTCGCGAAGGATCCGTCGATCCAGCCGGCGGCTCTCTCCGGCGCGATCAATCTTGATTATGGCAAGATCGCCGACAAGACTCCGGCCTGGAGCGACATGTGGAACAAGCGGGTCAAGGCGAATCTGAAGTGATCGTCGGCCGAGCGCTTCTGCGTTGACGATGCAGCCGGACGTCGTTCTCTCCCGCGTCGAGAAATCCTTCGCCGGCGACGCCGTGGTGCGCGGAGTCGATCTTGCGATCCGGCGCGGCGAGTTCTTTTCGCTGCTCGGACCATCGGGCTGCGGCAAGACCACCACGCTGCGGATGATCGCGGGGCTGGAGGCGCCGACCGGCGGCTCCATCTCCATTCGCGGCGTCGATATGGCTGGCGTGCCGATTGAACGGCGCCCGACCAATCTCGTCTTCCAGAAGCTCGCGCTGTTTCCGCATCTCGACGTCTTCGACAACATCGCCTTCGGTCTGAAGCTGCGAAAGACGCCGGCGCCGGAGATCCGCCGGCGCGTGGCCGAGATGCTCGACATCGTCCGGCTCTCCGGCTTCGAAACGCGCTCGGTCGCCTCGCTGTCAGGCGGCCAGCAGCAGCGCGTCGCCATCGCGCGCGCGGTCGTGAATGAACCGGCGGTCCTCCTCCTCGACGAGCCGCTCGGCGCGCTCGACCTGAAACTGCAGACTCATCTTCAGGAAGAGCTGCGACAAATCCAGCGCGCGCTGGAGATGACTTTCGTCTATGTGACGCACAACCAGGCCGAAGCCATGGCGATGTCGGATCGCATCGGCGTCATGAACGCCGGCCGGCTTGAGCAGGTGGGCGCGCCGGCCGATCTCTATCTGCGCCCCGCGACGCGCTTCGTCGCATCGTTCATCGGCCAGACGAATCTCATCGACGGGCGCATCGACGCCATAGAGGACGGGAAATTGCGCATCGAGGCCGGCGGGCTTCGGTTTGTCGCCGATGCGCATGCCGGCGCAACAGTCGGCGCGCCGGCGACTGTGTCGCTCCGCCCGGAACAGATCAGGCTGACGAAGGCGAGGGACGACGGCTCCGATGCTCTTGTGATTGCCGATGCGACCTTCATGGGCGCGTCGGTTAACTACCGGCTGCAGGGCAGGGGGCTCACGCTCCTTGCGCAGGCGACGGGCGAAGCCGCGCCGCTGCCGGTCGGCGCGCGCGTTGATGCGACATGGCTGCCGGACGCCGCCGTAACGGTTGCCGCGGACGGCGCGGGAACGGCGAAGTGAGCGCCTCCACGAATACGAAACCGCTGCTGCTGCTTGCGCCGAGCGCGCTGGTCGTCATGGCGCCGTTCGTCGCGAGCCTCGTGATTCTCGCCGCCTACAGCGTCGATTACGGCCCCAACGGAGTCGGCCCGGATCTGACGATCTGGCGGAATTTTCTCAGCGACGGCTATTCCTGGAGCGTGATCGCCACAAGTCTGAGGCTGGCGGCTTCCGTCACGCTCATCACCCTGCTCGTCGCCTATCCGACCGCCTGCGCCATCCTGCGCATCCGGAATCCGCTGCTGAGCGCGATCGCGTATGTGATCCTCTTCTCGCCGCTGCTGATGAGCGTGGTCGTGCGGTCCTACGGCTGGCTGCTGCTGCTGGCCGATCGCGGGTTCGTCAATTCTCTGCTCGCAGCGAGCCCATTCGGCCTTGGTCCCTATCGTCTCATCTACAACGAGACCGGCGTCGTCATCGCGCTCGTGCATATCCTGTTGCCTTTCGCCGTGCTGCCCATCATCGGCGCGCTGTTGCAGATTCCGCCGATCTACCGCGAGGCGGCGGCCGATCTCGGCGCCGGCCCCGCGGCCATCGTCTGGAAAGTGACGTTTCCTCTCAGCCTGCCGGGCGTCATCGTCGCCGCCGAGATCGTGTTCGCGCTCGCGGTCAGCGCGTTCGTGACGCCGTCCGTTCTCGGCGGCGGCCGCGTGCTCGTCCTGTCGCGCCTTGTCTACGAGAACATCGGCAACGTTCAGTGGGGCCTCGCCGCCGTGCAGGCCCTGATCCTGTTGGCGATCGCTGTCGGCGCGCTGCTGATCCTCGAGCGATTCAACCGCTCGACCTTCGCGAAGAGAGCAGGGTGACGGCGGCCGGGGAATCCCGCATTGGCGTCGCGCTGTTGCGCGCGGGCCTGCTCTGCGTGCTGGTCTTCATGGCGGCGCCGATCGTCATCGTCGTCGTCAACTCCTTCAATGCGAGCCCGTTCAACATCTGGCCGCCAACCGGGCTGACGACATCCTGGTACGCGAAAGCGCTGGCTTCGCCGCAGTTCCAGCGCGGCATGGTCAATTCCGTCATCGCCGGCGTCCTGTCGACAGCGCTCGTGCTTGTCCTTGGAACGCCGGCCGCTTACGCGCTCGCGCGCTTTCATTTCCGCGGCGCGTCGGCGGTGCGCGCCATTCTGATGGGCCCGCTGGTGGTTCCGCGCGTCGCCATCGGATTCGCCCTGTTCGTGCTGTTCATCGCTTCGCGCTCCGGCCTCTATGGCTCCATGACCGGGATCGTGCTCGGTCACGCGGTTCTGATGCTGCCTTTCGTCACGACGGTGCTCGCCGCCAATCTGGGCGAAATCGATCCGGCGCTGGAAGAGGCCGCGCGCGATCTCGGCGCCTCCCCCGTCGGCGCGTTCCTGCGCGTCGTCCTGCCGCAGATGCGGTCCGGCCTGATCATCGCCGGGCTGTTCGCGTTCATCACGTCTTTCGACGAAGTCGAAACCACGATCTTTCTCACCAAGCCCGCGGTCAACACGCTGCCGATCGAAATGTATCTTTATCTCGACCAGTACCAGGATCCGACGATTGCGGCGCTCTCCGCGTTGCTGATCGGCGTCTCCTTCCTGCTCCTCGGCGTGGGCCTCGCCGCCACCGGCCGCGGGTCGCTCAGGCTGCTTCTCGGCGGGCGCGCATCATGACTATGGCGAACAGAAACGCCCGCTACCGGCTGGGCATCGATATCGGCGGCACCTTCACCGATCTGGCGCTCATGGATGAGGCGACCGGGGAGACGCTCTCGTTCAAGACGCCGTCCGTTCCAAGCGATCCTGCGCAGGCGGTGCTCAACGGGGTCGCCGAGCTTGCCAACAAGCACGACATCGATCCCGCTTCGATCGGCTATTTCGTGCATGGCACGACGCTCGGCCTGAACACGCTTCTGGAGCGCGCCGGCGCGACGACGGGGCTGCTCGTGACGCGCGGCTTCCGTGACCTGCTGGAGATCGGACGGCTGCGCCTGCCCGATCCGACGAATTACTACGTCGAGAAAATCAAGCCATTGGTGGCGCGCCAGCATGTCTGCGAAATCGACGAGCGGCTGAAAGTCGATGGCTCGGTGTTCCGGCCTATCGATCTGGACGCAGCGGCCGAAGGGGTGGGGCGGCTGATCGGCGAGGGCGTCGAATCGTTTGCGATCTGTCTGATGCATTCCTATCGCAACGACGCCCATGAACGCGCGCTGCTCGCGCATCTGCGGACAGCGTTTCCCGACCTCTATATTTGCGCGTCCTGCGAGATCTGGCCGCAGCAGAAGGAATATGAGCGCGCGCTCGTCACCGTCATCAACGCCTATATCGGCGGACGATTGAGACGTTATTTCGAGCGGCTGCAGCGCGGCATGGCGGCTGTCGGCGTCTCCGCGCCGTTGCTGACCACGAAATCCAACGGCGGCGTCATGACCGCGGCTTCGGCCGCCGACGCGCCGGTGGAGACATTGCTGTCCGGGCCCGCATCCGGCGCCATGGGCGCGTTGCAGGTCGGACGCATCGCCGGCGAGCGCCGAATCGTCGGCTTCGACATGGGCGGCACCAGCGTCGACGTCGCTATCGTCGACGGCGATGTTCTCTACTCGACCGAGAGCCAGGTCGGCGATTTTCCCGTGATCATGCCGACCGTCGACATTTCCTCGATCGGCGCTGGCGGCGGCTCTATCGCATGGCTTGACGCGTCGGGCGTGCTGAAGGTCGGCCCGCAGAGCGCCGGCGCGACGCCGGGGCCCGCCTGCTACGGTCGCGGCGGAACGCGACCGACCGTCACCGACGCCTATGTCCGGATCGGACTGTTTTCGCCCGGCCGCGTTCTCGGCGGCGGGCTGACGCTCGATCATGACCTTGCCGATCAGGCGCTGTCGACCATCGCGAAGGGCCTTGGCGTCAACACGCTCGAAGCCGCGGCGGGCGTGCTCGACGTGACCACGGCGAACATGTACGCGCAGTTCATGCCGCTGATGGCGCGAAAGGGAATCGATCCGCAGGATTTCGCCTTGCTCGCCTATGGCGGCGCCGGTCCCGGTCACGCGTTCCTGCTCGCGCGCGAAGTCGGCTGCGCGAAGGTGATCATCCCCCGCTCGCCGGGAACGCTCTGCGCGCTCGGCAGCCTCGTGACCGATCTGCGCCGCGATTTCATCCGCACCGTCCCCGGCCATCAGATGTTCGATGATCCCGAGGGGTTGATGCAGCACTATGAGCAGCTGCGCGCGCAGGCGCTGGCCTGGCTCGACGCGCAGGCGACCGCCACGACGAGCCGTCGCATCCTCGCCTCTGCCGACCTGCGCTATCGCGGCCAGTCGTTCGATCTCACGGTCGCGTTGCCGGACAACAAGCTGGACGGGCTGGTCGAGCGTTTCTTCGAGAATTACAGTCGCATCTATGGCTTCGCCGACCGCCATGCGGCGATCGAAATGACCAACATCCGCGTCACAGTCGTCGGCGTCACGCCGAAACCCGCGCCGCCCGCGGCGCAGGCGGGCGACGGATCAGCCCGGCGCGCAGATCCGACGGCGCGTCATGGCCTGTTCGAGGATGGACGCATGCGCGACGCCGCCTTCTTCGACAGGGCGCGGCTGGCGCCCGGAGACTGGTTCGAGGGAGCCGCCGTGGTCGAGGCGCCGGACACCACCGTTTATGTGCCGGAGGGCTTCGTCGTTCATGTGGATGCTTTCGGCAACCTGATCGGCAGGATCGCCTGATGACGACGCGCACTGATCCCATCAAGCTTGAAATCCTGCGCAACCGCTTCAAGGCGATCGTGGAGGAGATGGCGTCCGTCACGCTGCGCACCGGCTTCACCGTGTTCGTGAAGGAAACGTCCGATTTCGGCGCCTGCCTCGTCGCGCCCAATGGCGAGGTGCTGGCGGCGCCGACCGAAACATCCGTGAGCCTGATGGTCGGCCTTCCCGGCTGGGAGGCGATCAAGGCGTTCGATCATTATGACGAGGGCGATGTCGGCATCGCCAACGATCCGGACCGCACCAAAGGTCTCTCCACGCACCTTCCCGACATCTGGCTGTGGAAGCCGATCTTCGTCGATGGCGAGATCATCGCGTTCGCTTTCAACTTCATCCATTCATCGGACGTCGGCGGCCGCATTCCCGGCAGCATATCGCCGACGAGCACGGACATATTCCAGGAAGGAATCCGGATCCCGCCGCTAAAGCTGGTGCGAAAGGGCGAGCTCAATCAGGACGTCATCGATCTCATCCTGCTCAATTGCCGCATTCCCGATCAGAACTGGGGAGACATCAAGGCGCAGCTCGCCTCGATCGCGACAGCGGAGCGGCGCGTGAAGGAGCTTGCGGCGCGCTACGGGCGCGAGGTCGTGACGCGCGGAATCACGGATCTGCTCGACAGCGCCGAAGAGCGCGCGCGTAAATTCATCGACTCGATTCCGGACGGGGTGTATCGCGCGTCGGATTACATGGAAGCCGAGGGCCAGCCGCGCCCCATTCGCATCGATCTCGCGATGACCGTCAAAGGCGACGCCATTGAGATGGATTTCACCGGCGCCGATCTTCAGGTCGCGGCGGCGTTCAATCTGCCGACATGGGGACAGCCCGGCCACTACATGCTGTCGCTGGCGCTGCTCAATTATTTCCGCACGATCGATCCTGACATTCCCTACAATTCCGGCCTCATCCGCCCCGTGCGTATGATTCTGCCGAAGGGGTCGATCGTGAATCCCGATCCGGGCCTCGCCTATGGCGTGCGCGCGGCCACGTTCATCCGCGTCATGGACTGCATCATGGCCTGCCTCGCGCAAGCGCTTCCCGATGCGACGCCGGCCGCGAGCTCCGGCGCGATCGCGATCGTGCTGCTGTCCTGCTTCGACCATGAAACAGGCGAGCGGCGCATCACCGTCGCGCAGCCATTGAGCGGCGGTTCAGGCGCCCGCCCGCGCCAGGACGGAATCGACGGCACGAGCTTCACCGGCGGCTGGCTGCGCAACGTGCCGAACGAGGTGCTCGAAGCGGAAATGCCGATCATTGTTGAAGATTACGGCTACGCCGACAATCGCGCCGCGCCGGGCCGGACCCGCGGCGGCGCTCCGGTGCGGTTCCGGCTGCGCAGCCTGGAGGACGGGATGATCATGACCGCGCGCGGCCTCGAACGCTTCCGCTTCCAGCCCTGGGGCTTTCGCGGCGGACATCCGGGGCCCTGCGCCATGGTCACGCTCAATCCGGATGCGGCCGACGCGCGATCGCTTGGACAGATCGATCTCGTCGAACTCAAGGCGAACGATGTGGTGGAATTCTTCACGCCGTCAGGCGGGGGCTATGGCGACGCGTTCGAACGGCCGCCGAAGGCCGTGCTCGCGGACATGCGCGCGGGCTTCATCGACGCTGAGGCGGCGCGGCGCGACTATGGCGTCGCGATCGTCGACGGCAGGCTGGACGACGGCGCGACGCGCGAACTGAGACAAGAGCATCGTCCGCGCGCCGCCGATGACCTGTTCTCGCGGGGGCCGGCGCGCGCGGCCTATGAGGCGGCCCGGCCTGAAGAGCTGCAGCGCGCGATCATCGCCGCGTTGATGAAACGCCCCTCGCGCAAGCGCGACCGTCTGCGCCTGGCGCTCGACCAGCATATCGAATCGGATCGGCGCGGTGGACAGATCGTCGCCCCTGCGGATATCGAGCGGCTTCTCGAACGTCTCGAAGGCGCGGCGCCATGACGGCCAATCTGATCGCTGATCGACTTCGCGCGCTTTTATCGGCGCGCGGCCTCGACGCCATCATCGCCTATGGCGGAGTCAATTTCGGATTCCTGACCGGCTTTCAGAATTACTTCGACAATCCGGCGGCCTCGATGGCCGTGCTTCCGGCCGATGCGGCAAAGGGCGATTTCGTCATCGTGGCGAACTGGGTCGCCGACGCGGCGCGCGACGCGACGCAGGTTGACGACATCGTCACATTTCCGCTGTGGCTGGAAATCGCCGATATCGAGGAGATCCGCGCCGGACGCGGCGAGCGCCGCGCGAAGCCCGTGCGCTACGATGTCGAAGGCAATATCCGCCTGCTCGCGCGCCACCTCGCCGATCGCGGTCTTGCGAAGGGCGGCCGGATCGCCATCGAACTGAATCTCGTCTCGGCTCAGGTCTACAGGATGCTGACGACCCATTGTCCGGATGTCGAATGGATCGACGCCGCCGATCTGTTTTTCGAGCTGCGCCGCCTGAAGACGCCGGAGCAGGTCGAGATGTTGCGCGAGGCGACGCGTTTCGCCGAAGACGGGCTGACGGCGGTGGTGTCGACGCCCATGCTCGGGCGCGATGTCGCGAGCTTGCGCCTGATCTATGAACGCGCCTGCAATGAGCGCGCGGCGGCCAATCCCGGGTGCGGCTTTCTCGGCTCGCGCGTCACCGCGTCCGTGGGCGGCGTGATTTCTCCAACCGTCATGGGCGGGCCGCGCGTCGCGCGCGGCGACCTCGTCTTCTTCGACTGCGGCGCCTCGATCCGCGGCTATGGTTCGGACACCGGCCGCACGATCGCGCTGGACGAGCCGACGCGGGAAAGCCGCGCCATCATGGACGCGCTGCGGCGGGGCATGGATGCTGCGTTCGCGCTGGTGAAACCCGGCGCGCGCATGTGCGATATTTTCCACGCCGGACAGGACGCCGTGCGCGCGGCGGGACTCGACTGGTACACGCGCGGCCATATCGGCCACGCCATGGGTCTCGGCATGGGCGAGATGCCGCCCTTTCTCTCGCCGAAGGAAGAACGCCCGCTGGAGCCGGGCATGGTGATGGCGCTGGAAACGCCGCTCTATGTGCGCGGCCTCGGCGGATTCCAGATCGAGGAGTGTTTCCTGGTCACCGATAGCGGGTACGATCTGCTGACGACGCTGCCGCGCGATTTTCTTCGGGGAGCGGCGTGAGAATGTCCACGGTGAAAAAGCCGGCCGATCGGACGGCGACAAAGGACGCGCCCGAGAGCATCGTCGAGCGCGTCTACGAGCAGGTGAAGGCGCTGTCGATCTCGTTCGATCTTCTGCCCGGAGACCGGGTGAACGAGATCGAGCTCGCCGAGCGGCTCGGCGTCAGCCGCACGCCGCTGCGCGAGGCGCTCAATCGCCTGACCGCAGACGGCTTTCTCACCATGCGTCCCGGCAAGGGTTTCTTCCGCCGGCCGCTCGACGCGAAGGAAATCTTCGACCTTTACGAATTTCGGCGATGCATCGAATCGGCGAATGCGCCGTTGGCGATCGCGCGCGCGACGCCGGAGAAAATCGCCGCCATACGGGCGTTTCTCGACATTAGCCGCGCGGACGTTCCCGAACGTACGGTGACGGAGCTGGTCGAACTGGACGAACAGTTCCATGAAAAACTGATGGCCCTGTCGGGCAATGCGGAGATGCTGCGGGTTTTGCGCAACCTCAATTCGCGCATCCGCTTCGTGCGCTGGATCGACATGGAAAACCTCCGGCGCCAGAGCACGCAGCAGGAGCATCTGGCGATTCTCGACGCTGTGGCGGCGGGCGATGAGAAAGCGTCGATGGCGCTGCTTAACGAGCATATCGAACGCCGGCTTGACCAGATCGTCGCCGTGATCCGCGAAGGTTATGCGCGCATCTATATGAACCGCGCGTCCGCTGCTGGAGATTGACTGTTCTCCGACGCCCGCGGCGATAGCGCGCAGAGGGTCGCTTCGGCGCTGGACATCATGATTTCGCCGCCGCTTGCGCGGGCATGATGGGCGCCCCCGCATAGTCGCGCTGATCCGCCCGCGTCTCCGGCATCGCGAAAGCATAGAGCGCGCCTCCGATCGCTGCGACAATCGTCAGGAAAATAAACGCCGCGGAATAGCCGAAAGCGACAACAATCATCCCGGCGATCGCGGTGCTGAGCGAAGCGCCGACTCCGATCGCCGTCGTGATGGCGCCCTGGCTGACATTGAAGCGCCCCGCGCCGGCCGTCAGGTCGTTGACCACAAGAGGGAACAGAGCGCCGAATATTCCCGCTCCAACCCCGTCGAGAGCCTGGACGCCGACGAGCCAGAACGGGTTGTCCGAGACCGTATAAAGCGCTCCGCGAGCGGCCAGGATTGAAAAGCCAACGACAAAGAACGGCTTGCGTCCCCAGGCGTCGGCCTTTGCGCCAACGAGAATCGCTATGGGAATCATGACGAGCTGCGCCGCGACAATGCAGGCGGACATCAGCGTCGCGCCGAGGTCCTTGTTGGTCAGGGCGAGCTTTTGTCCGACGAGCGGAAGCATGGCCGCATTGGCGAAGTGAAACATCACGACACAAACCGCGAAGATGAGAAGAGGGCGCGAGGTCAGCAGCACTTTCAGTCCCGATGGCGCGTCGCCGCCGCCTGCGGGCCCTTCATGGAGGCCGCGAGCGAGTTCGTGGTCGATCGCCTCCGCGGGAATCCGTAGCGTCGATAAAACGCTGGCGACAGCCATGAACGTCATCAGATAGAAAACGGCGATCGGACCCATGAAATAAGCGCCGATTCCGGCCAGGGTCGCAGCAACTGCGTTGCCCGCATGGTTGAACGCCTCGTTCCGGCCGTTGCGCCGCGCGAACGATTTCGGCCCCATGATTCCAAGCGTGATCGCCGCGATCGCCGGCTGGAAGATTGATCCGGCCGCGCTGGTTGCTGCTTGCGCCAGCGCGACCAGCGGAAAGGAGGATACGAAGGGAAGGGCGAGCGAGCAGAGAGTGACGACGACCGCAGCCACGACAATCAGTCCGCGCTTGGCGGTCGAACTGTCGATCAGCGCGCCGGCCGGCGTCTGCACCAGCAGACCCGCGATGCCGCCGATCGTCATCACCAGCCCGATGCTGGCTTCATCCCAATGCTGGATCGTCAGAAGATAGATGGCGAGATAGGGTCCGAGCCCATCACGAACGTCGGCAAGAAAAAAATTGAGCGCGTCCAGCGCACGTTCGGGCTTCTTCTCGGCGGACATCAGAGCGGACCCTTGAAGACGAAAAACGCGCCAAGCGCGATGAAGGCGAAGCCGACCGCGTGATTGAGGGTCAGCGCTTCCTTCAGATACAGAACAGAGAACACTGCAAAGACGAGCAGCGTGATCACTTCCTGCATCGTCTTCAACTCGGCGGCGTTATAGATCGCGTGGCCGTAGCGGTTGGCCGGAACCGCAAAGCAGTATTCGATGAAAGCGATCCCCCAGCTCGCGAGCACGACGAGCCACAAGGGTCGGTCAGTGAATTTCAGATGCCCATACCAGGCGAACGTCATGAAGACGTTCGACATCAGCCTTGCCCAGCCGTCGGTCATAAAATCCCCCAAAGAGCGCCAGCGGCGGCGCGAAAGGCGGGTCCCCGCCTTCCGCGCGCGCCATCATGCAAACAGCGTCCATTTGGGGTCGTCGGACGCGCCCGGCTTCACTTTCCGGATACGGCCATCGAGCTCGACATGAAGTTCGCTGAGTTCGCGATCCCTGCGCGCCAGGATCTCGAAGTGCTTCGGCTTGCGGCGCGCCTCGGCGAGAGGCTCGTAGCCGACGTCGCGCACGGCCTTCAATGCCTGTTCCGCGTCGGCGCGCGGACCGGGATGCGGCCCCTCGTGCTTCGGCTTGCGCGCGATCTCAACGGTGCGGCCCGAATGCGTGACGCGATCCGCCTTCAGCTCCGAAGGCTTCATTTCTCCTTCGACAGTTATCTCGTCTCCGGGTTTCAGCTTGATCAAATCGCGCCCTTCAGGCGTGAGATCGACCAGCATGACCCCGGAGGGGGATCGCAATGTAAAGCGATGGGCGAACACGTGATCGACTGTTCCGGCGGCGCGCTGGCGAACGTGATGATGAGGCATGGGAAGCGTTCCTGAGCGACTCGTGACAATAAACAGGTGAGTTGGATGTTCCAGCGGAACGACGACGGCTTCAGAAGACCCGCCGCTCGCGGATGTCGCCATCGAAGCCGAGATGCAGTTCGGTTTCGCGGCCATCCCGGTCTTTCGCTGCAATCTCGTAATGTCTCGGGCCGCGACCGACGATCCTGACATCCGTGTAGCCGGCTTTGGCGATGATCGCCTGAGCTTGCGCGGGGTCGAGGCCGACCGGCTCGATTCTCTCGCGGGCCCACGCCATCGGCCCTCGGGGCGGTCGGCCGCCAACGATCTCTTGCTTGCCGTCCGCCCGTGTGAGCAGCCGCGCATGCAGCGAGCCGTTCTCGAAACGACCCTGCACGGACACCATTTCGTCTTTCGAAACCAGCGGCGTCATGCGCCATTCCGGGCCGGTCTCGATGAGCGCGCGGCCCGTCTCATCCTGCAGAACGAACTTGTCGCCATAGATCTCGGCGACCTTTCCCTTGACGGAGACGCCGGCCGAAGGGGCCAGCGACGACACGGCCACGGGCGGGATCGGCGTCAGCGCGCCTTCGGCGCGTTGGGCGATCGCGTATCCGCCGGCGAGGCCTGCTCCAAGCGCGATCAGGATCGCGCCGGCGCCAAGGACCGCCCTGCGTCGCGGAGTTCGAAGCTTTGGCGTCATACCAGGACGGGAGGGCTGAGGCTCGGGCGTTTCACGGTGGATCGTCATGTCATTCTCCTTCGCAACCACGATGAGTGTGAGAGGAGAGATGCCATGCGCGCGCCAATGCAGGCTGAACGAAAGCGTTCAAGCCCGGTTAAGCTTGAACCGATAGAGCTCGCGCCGAGGGTCGAGATGAAAATCCTGCTGGTCGAAGACGACAAAGCGCTCGCCGACGCCATCGCCGCCGGGCTGCGCGGAGAGCGCTTCTCGGTCGATGTGGCGCGCAATGGCGAAGACGGACGGCATCTCGGAGAGACCGGCCTCTATGATGCGGCGATCCTCGACCTCGGGCTTCCCAAGCTCGACGGAACGTCCGTCCTGAAATCCTGGCGAGCGGCCGAAAGGCCCATTCCCGTGCTTGTTCTCACGGCCCGAGACGGCTGGAGCGATAAGGTCGAAGGCTTCAAGGCCGGGGCGGACGATTACCTCGTCAAGCCGGTGCGCATCGAAGAGCTCGTGATGCGTCTGCGGGCGCTTGTCCGACGCGCCCACGGCCACGCCGCATCACGCATCTCCTGCGGCCCCTTGCTGTTTGATTCCGGCCTCGGCGTTTTTGAACTGGATGGCCTGCCGCTCAAGCTGACGGCGTTCGAATGGCGGGTGTTGTCGTGCCTCGTCATGCGCAAGGAGTCCTTGGTTCCCCGCGCCGATCTGATGGAGCGGGTCTATGACGGCGACGCCGACGCCGATCCGAATTCGATGGAGGTCATCATCGCACGGTTGCGCAAAAAGATCGCGCCGGTCCGGATCGAGGCGACCCGAGGTCTGGGTTATCGGCTGACGTCGGAAGGAGCGACGTGAGCGCGCGCACCGCCTCCCTGCAGCGACGACTGCTTCTTTCGATCAGCGCCGCCATCGCCATCGCGGCGCTGGTGGCGCTGGGCGCGATAGGCTATTCGCTTTTCCACTTCGCCAGGGGCCAGATCGATCAGCGGCTTGACGCGCAGTTGCAGGCGGTTGAGGCGGCCCTCGAAATTGGCGCAGACGGCCGGCTGCGCCTCACCCGAATCATCGACGGTCCGCCCTTCGATCGCGAGCTGTCGGGCTGGTATTGGCAAGCGAGGCCGCTGGCCGGAGGAGAGTCCGTCCGCTCCCCGTCTTTGAACCGCGCCGATTTGATCGCGTCAGGCCCCGCAGACGCGCGTCGCAACGACCCAGGACGGGCGCATCCGATTGATGTTCAGGGGCCCGGGACAGCGCAACTGGTGGGGCGATTCCGCCAGACTGAGATCGCGGCGCGCTCCGGCGTGAGAGCAGGGGTCTTGCTCATAGCGACCGCGCCGAGGCGCGCCGTCTTCGCGCCTGTCATTGATGTCGGCCGCATCCTTGTTTTTGTTCTTCTTGCGCTGTTCGCTGCGCTGTTTGCGACGGTCTTGCTGCAGATTCGGCAAGGCCTGCGTCCGCTGGAGCGCATTCGAGAGGCGCTGATCGACATTCGAGCTGGCCGCATCGACCGGCTGCCCGAGGAGCAGCCGCCCGAGGTTCGGCCGCTCGCGCTTGAAATCAACAACCTGCTGTCAGAAAACAGCGAGACGCTGTCGCGGTCGCGCATGCATGTCGCCAATCTGGCGCACAGCCTTAAAACGCCGCTATCGACGCTCGCCCTTGCTTTCCGGGACAGCGATGGCGCGGGCGGACAACAGGCTCGGAACGCGATCGAACTCATCGATCGCCGCATCAGCCATCATCTCCGGCGCGCGCGCACGGCCGCGCTTGCCGGGGGATCGCGGTCTCGAACGCCGCTGGCCGAGCGCGTCGCGGAGCTGTCGTCGGCGCTGAGCAAAATCTATCAGGACAAAAATATTGTATTCGACAGCCGGATCGATGCGGCGCTGCAACTCGCGTGCGACCCTCTGGATGTCGATGAAATATTCGGAAACCTTCTCGACAACGCCTGCAAATGGTGTGCGTCGCGCGTTCGGATGACGGCGTCCGCGGAACAGATGGCGATCATATCGATCGAAGACGACGGCGAAGGCATACCCGCTGACGCGGTCGCGAACGTTCTGAAGCCGGGAGAAAGGCTTGACGAAACGGCGCCGGGATCAGGCTTCGGTCTCGGTATCGCCGCCGAGATCATTGGGCTCTATGGCGGGACGATCGAATTCGCCCGGTCGGAACTCCCCCGGCGGCGCGCGGACGAGCCGTGCGGACTAGGGCAATTCCGCGATTCTCCGAATCGCGGAATTGCTCTGGTTGTTTGCTTCATCGCATTTTCTTCATGCGAGCCGGCATCCGCTTCGCTCGAAAATGCTCCAGCTCGGTTCTGACTAACGCCGCATTGGTGCGCGCTGTTCGTCTCTGACCTGTGCGCGGGAGTGTGGATCGTCTGCAACCGATTCTCCTTCGACGCTGACGGCAGCGCGCATCACGCTTTTCTGGTCGCCGCCGCGTGGCGCGCTCTCAGCTCGCTCTTCCTCACCTTCTGCGTCGCCTCGGTTCGCGGCAATTCCGCGATCAGCTCGACGAAGCGCGGAACCATGAAGTCGGCGCTTCGCGAGCGGACGAAGGCGATCACCGCGTCCTCCGTGAGGCCCGAGTCCGGACGGGCGACGACGAAGACCTTGATGTCTTCCTCCCCAAACTCGGAGGGCACGCCGATCGCCGCGCATTCGACCACGTCGGGATGCGCGAGGACCTCCTGTTCGATCTCGAACGACGACACATTCTCGCCCCGTCGTCGAATCGCATCCTTCATCCGGTCGACGAAGTAATAGCGTCCGTCTTCATCGACCTTGAACGCATCGCCGGTGTGGAACCATCCGTTCCGCCACGCCGCGGCGGTCTCCGCCGGCCGGCCGAGATAGCCCGCGTTGAGCGCCCAGGGCGCATCCGTGCGGCAAACGAGTTCTCCCACGACGCCGGGGCCTACGGGATTGTCGTGCTCGTCGACGATGCGGAGATCATAGCCGGGCCACCCCGGACGCAGCCGGCCGCAACTGCGCCAGTCCTCGATCGTCCAGCCGCTGTGGAGCGGAATGCTGATCTCCGTCATGTTGAAGTCCGTGCACGCGCGAACGCCGAAACGGGATTGAAAGCGCTCGTAGTCGGCCGGCGCGGGGTTCATCAGCACGTCCTGAAGCGGGTTGCTGACGTCGTCGTCCGATGGCGGCGCCGCCATCAGAATCGAGATCATCGCTGACACCAGCGCCGTCGTCGTGCACCGATGCGTCGCGACGTCCGACCAGTAGGCTGACGCGCTGAACGTATGGCGGATCACGGCGGGCGCGCCGAAATGAATGCCCATGCCGGGGAAGAGGCGGCCGCCGATATGGTTTGGCGGAAACGGGCCATAGAGCACCTTCCCGGGCCCCAGCGCGCCTTCCGGAAAAACGCCGGTGACCGTCGCATGCACCTGGCCCCACGGGACCAGCACGCCCTTCGAGGGACCGGTCGTGCCGGATGTATAGAGCACGAGGGCGAGATTGTGCGGGGCGGGGATTTCGAGCGCGTCGCGCGGCTCCGCGTCGTCGTCGGCGCCGCCTCGAAGATCATCGAGCGATGTCGTCTCGATATGGCCGGGCAAGTCGACGGAGGGACCGCTCCCGCGAACGACGACGCGCGTCACATGGAGCGCGCGTCCCTCGGCGACGATTTGCGCGAAAGCGCCGAGATAGTCCCGGTCGATGATGACAAGGCTGGCGCGAGAGTCGTCGAGGATGTGCTGCATCATGCGGCCGCGATAGCGCGTCCCGATCGGCGTCTCGAGAGCCCCGAGACAAGCGAGGCCGAACCACACCCGGTAAGTGTCGATGCAGTGGGGAAGCATCGTCGCCACGGCGTCGCCGGCGCGCACGCCGAGCGATTTCAATCCGTGGGCCAGACGGCCGGATTCATCCGCCAGCTCGCGATAGGTCACGCGCGCGCCCGTTTCGGCTTCGATGATGCAGGTCTCGCCGGGGGACTGCCTGGCTCTCCGGGCAAGCATCGCGGGCAACATCGGCTGTTGGGATCGCGGCGGCGTCGCAAGGGACTCAGAGGCCACGCGGCGGGCTCCGTTCGATTCAGGATCGGGATGGCGCGAAAGCTCCATGCGACGTCTGCCCGCCTCATCTAGAGAATATCGCGCAGGGAATCGCCGAGCGCGTTGAACGCGAGCACCAGCAGAGCGATCGCCAGACCCGGCGGATAGACCCCCATGGGATCGATCGCGGTGAACTGCGCCGCGCTGCGCAGCATCACGCCGAAGCTCGGGTTCGGATACTGGACGCCGAGTCCGACGAAGGACAGACTCGCCTCGGCCAGAACGGCGAGCCCCAGCATGAAGGTCGCCTGTATCACCACAGGCTGGATCGCATTGGGCAGGATGTGCCGGACGACGATCCACCAGGACGGGCTGCCGAATGTCGACGCCGCCTCGACATAGCCGCGTTCCTTCGTGACGAGAACCTGTCCGCGCATCAGGCGCGCGATGCTCGGCGAGAATACGATTCCGACAGCGACCATGGCGTGCAGCAAGCCTGAGCCGAGAACCGCGGTAATCGCGATCGCCAGGATAATTCCCGGAAAGGAGAGAAAGGCGTCGGCGATCCGCATGAGGATCGCGTCCGTCCATCCGCCGTAGAAGCCGCTGACAAGACCGATGGGAACGCCGATGCCGACGCCGACGACGACCGCGACGAAGGCGGCCAGCAATGACGCGCGGGCGCCGTAGACGAGGCGCGCCCACACGTCGCGCCCGAGATCGTCTGTGCCCAGCCAGTGGTCTGCGGACATCTCCGAGAAGGGCATCGCATTCTGTTGCGTTGGCGAATGGCCCGCGACGAGCGGCGCGAGAATGGCGAGAATGGCGACGCCGAGAAGAAACGCGGCGGACAATCGCGCGCGCAGGTTTCCTGGCGGCCAGCGTCGAGGACCATCGCCTCTGATCATCGAATCCTCGGATCGGATATCCGATAGCAGACGTCGACTGCGAAATTGATGAGGATGACGATCGCCGCCATCACGACGACGACGCCTTGGACGACGTAATAATCGCGGTTGTTGGCCGCATCGACCACGAGCGTTCCAACGCCTTGAATGCCGAACACCGCTTCGACGACGACGGTCGCCCCCAGCAGCCGGCTCACCTGCAATCCGATGATCGTGAGCAGCGGGACCGCGGCGCCTCTGAGCGCATGGACCCAGACGACGCGACGCTCCGCAAGGCCTTTCGCCCGCAGCGTCCGGACATGATCCGAGGCGAGTATCTCGATCAGCACGCCCCGCAACTGGCGCGCGATCTCCGCGGCGCCGACCGCTCCGAGAGCGATGGACGGAAGCACGAGATGGCGAAGCGCGGATGCGGGATCGGCTGCAAGGCTGACGAAGCCCGTGGCGGGCAGCCAATCGAGACGCAGCGCGAAGATCGACACCAGCACGAGTCCGAGCCAGAAGCTCGGCATCGCCGCTCCGGCCGAGGAGAACGACGCGATCACGGCGTCGATCGCGGTGTCGGCGCGCCGCGCCGAGGCGACGCCTGCGATCACGCCGAGGGTGACGGCGACCATGAGTGCGCCAACGACCAGATGCAGCGTGATCGGCAGCGTCCGGCCGATCGCCGCAGCGATGCTTTCCTGGGAGATGACCGAGGCTCCCAGATCGCCGCGCGCCGCATGAGACAGCCATGTCCAGTATTGCTCGATCAGCGACCTGTCGAAGCCGAGCCGGCGGCGGATTTCCTCGATGCGCTCCGCCGTCGCGTTCTCGCCGGCTAAAATCGTCGAGGCGTCGCCGGGCGCGAGTTGAACGAGAACGAACGCGATGAAGCTGGCGAGCAGAACCGTCGGTATCAGCGCCGCGATCCGGCCGATCAGCATGCGCTTCACGCGCGCCTCCCCTCGAGCACAAGCTCTTCCGCGAAGTGGCAGGCGACCAGCCCGCCATCCGGAAGCGGCCGCAATCGCGGCGGCTCGCTGGCGCACAACTCCCGCGCATATCGACAGCGGGTCCGGAATCGGCATCCGGAGGGCGGGTTGGCGGCGCTCGGCGCGTCGCCGATGATCAGGGGCGGGCGGGGAGCGCGGAGCGAAGACGGCTTCGGCTCGGGCTCGGCGGCCAGAAGCGCTTCGGTGTAGGGATGGCGGGGGCGCGCTGTGAGAGACTCCGCCGTCGCCACTTCCGCAAGCCGGCCCAGATACATCACGCCGATCCGCTCAGCGAGGTGAGCGACGACGCCGAGGTCGTGCGAGATGAAGAGCACGGCGATGCCGAGCTCCTGCTGCAACGACAGAAGAAGGTTGATGATCCCCGCCTGGACGGAAACGTCGAGCGCCGACACCGCTTCGTCGCAGACGAGGAGTTCGGGCTCGAGCGCCAGCGCCCGCGCGATGGCGACACGCTGCCTCTGACCGCCCGACAGTCCGCGCGGCTTGCGATCAAGGTGGCTCTCGTCCAGCCCGACGCGATGGAGAAGATCGGCGACGATGTTTTCAGGCGCGTCCCGCGCGGATGCGTCGCGCATGCGCAACGGCTCGGCGAGCGCCTGGCGTATTGTCATGCGAGGATCAAGCGAGTCGGTCGCGTCCTGAAAGACCATCTGCACGCGCCGGCGATGACGCCTCAGATCGCGCCCTTGCAACTGATCGAAGCGTATTCCAGCAAGCGTGACGGAGCCGCTCGCGATCGGCGCCAGCCGCATGATCGCGCGCGCGACGCTCGACTTGCCCGAGCCCGATTCGCCGATCAAACCGAAGATCTCGCGCCGGCCGATTTCGAAGGACACGCCGTCGACCGCCTTGAGCGTCGCTCCGCCTCCCGGGAGGCGAAACTGAACGTCAAGGCGATCGATGGACAGAAGGGGCTCCGCGCGCGCGCCGCCGTCGCATGCTGCGACTCTCATGGAGCAACGCTCCCGACCGCGCCGGGAAGGGCGATCTCGTCGTAACGAACGCATCGCACCGCGCGGTCGCCGAGATCGAGAAGAGGCTGCGGCGCCTTGCAGGCATCCGACGCATGCACGCAGCGAGGCCGAAAACGGCAGCCCGACGGCATCGCCGCGAGGGGCGGCGCGCGGCCGGGGATCGAAGAGAGCGGCCGCCGGCGTTGCCCGGCGCGCGGGATGCACTGGATCAACGCCGACGTATAGGGATGTTTCGGAGCAAGGAGAGCGTCGTCGACGCAACACGTCTCGACGATCTCGCCAGCGTACATGGTGTGGATCCTGGCGCAGTTCTCCGCCGCGACCCCCAGATCATGCGTGATCAAAACGATCGCAGTGCCGTGATCGCTGCTCAACCGCCGGAGCAATCCGAGAATCTGCGCCTGGACAGTGACGTCGAGAGCGGTCGTCGGCTCGTCGGCGATCAGCACGGCGGGCGCGGAGACGAGCGCCATCGCAATCATCACCCTCTGCCGCATGCCTCCCGATAGCTGATGCGGATAGGCGCGCGCGCGCGTCGCGGCGTCCGGGATTCCGACTTCGCCCAGAATCTCCACCGCGCGCGCAGCCGCCGCGCGCCATGACGCGCGCTCATGCGCGCGCACGGTTTCAGCAATCTGATCGCCAATCCGAAAAAGCGGATCGAGCGCGGACATCGGCTCCTGGAAGATCATGCCGACATCCCGCCCGCGAACCCTGGCGAGCTGTCGCGGCGAAAGCGCGAGCAGATCGACGCCGGCGATGACCGCTGATCCGCGCACATAACTCGATGCGCGCGGAAGCAGCCCCATGATCGCCAGCGCGGTGACCGATTTGCCGCTTCCGCTCTCTCCGACCAGGCCGACGATCTCGCCGCGCCCGATCGAGAAAGACACCTCCCGCACGGCCTGAACCCGGCCGTCCGCCGTGAGGAGGCCGACCTCGAGGCCGCGTACGTCGAGCGCTGGACTTTTCGCCGTCATCGCCGTCCGGGGAGAGCCTTTCGCATCCGCGCCGCGCGCAAGCTCGCGCGCGCACGGATGCGAAGCTTGCCAACGCCCGTCTTCATAACCCTCGCGCACTGGAGGTCATTTGTCCTCTATCGCCTTCAGGCAGCTCACTCCCTCGTCAGGAACGAGACGTCGATCTTGCCGTAGAGATTCGGCACAAGCCCGCGGACGCTCTTGGAGATCGCTGTGATGTTCGGCTGGCTCAACAACGGCAGCCAGATGACATATTGCTGGTTCAGCCGGGAAATCTCGCTGAAGGCGGCGGCGCGCTTGGCGGGGTCCTGCTCTGACGACGCGCGGCTGAGCGCGACATCCATTCCGGGCGCGAGATACCCGCCGGCGTTGAAGAAGGACTTCGGCGAGAAGAGGCTCTCGGCGGTCTGGCTCGGGTCGGGCCGCCCGCTCCAGCTTGAGCAGATGAGATCGTATTTCTTCTCGGTGAAGAACGACCGCGCCGCCGTCGGAATGTCGGTGACGTCGAGCGTCATGTCGACGCCGACCGCCTTGAGCTGCTCCTGAATGATTTGCGCCTTGCGGATCTCGCTGGTGCCCTGAAAGGCGATGCCCTTGATCGCGAGCCCGTTCGGATGGCCCGCCTCGGCGAGCAGCGATTTCGCCTTCGCGCGGTCGAAGGGGAAGGGGTCCGCAAGCTTGGAATCCGCCGCCCAGTAGCCGGCGGGGAAAACCTGGCTCGTCGGGACCGCGAGCCCGAAGGTGAGCAGCCCCCCCAGCGCCTTGCGGTCGATGGCGGACGCGATCGCCTGGCGCGCGGCGACGTTGCTGAAAGGCTCGCGCGAGAAATTGAAATAGCAGCCTTCTGTCAGCAGGGAAGGGCGGCTGACGATCTCAAGAGTGGACACGCTCTTCAGCGCCGCCACGTCCGAGGCGGGAACGTTGAGCTGCACGTCGGTCTCGCGAGCGCGCAGCGCGTTGTTGGCGGTCTGCTGATTGGCGAAGTAGCGGAAACTGATCTGATCGAGAGACGGCTGCCCGCTGCGCCAGTAGTCCGGATTCTTTTTTACGATCATGCGATCGCCCGGCGCATATTCGACGAAGCTGAAGGGGCCGGTTCCGACCGGATGCTGGCCGAAGGCCGCGCCCCATTTTTCGACGGCCGCGGGCGACGCCATCATTCCCGCGCGATCCGCCAGAGTCAGCACGAGCGCCGCATCAGGCTTGGCGAGATTGATCTTCACCTGATGGGCGGAGACGACGTCCACGGATCGAATTCCCGACAGATCGGTCTTCACCGTCGAGGTCGGCATCGTCATGGCGCGCTCGAGATTGAATTTGACGGCGGCCGCGTCAAACGGCGCGCCGTCCTGAAAACGAACGCCTTCTCGAAGAGTCAATGTCAAAACGTCCGGCTGGGCATACTCCCACGCAGTCGCGAGCCCGGGCGCCGGCGCGAGCGTCTGCGGATCAAAATTGATCAGCCGGTCGTAGATCGGATACAGCGACATCGCGTCGCCGCCGGATGTCCCGGCCACAGGGTCGAATGTCGTCGGGGCGAGCGTGCTCCCGACCGTGATCTGCCCCCCGGCGTTCGCCGCCGTCGATGCGGCGCCAGCGGCGAGCGCCGTCGCCGCCAGCAACAGAACGACTGTCCGCTTGTGCATTCTTCGCCTCCCCGTTCTGCTCTTCTTTCATCCGTTCGCCTGATTGCAGCGGCCGAGCCGCGTTCGGCTCCGCCATGGAAACGCTTCCGGGCGTCGGAGCCGGAGCCGTCTCAGCGATTGCGCGCGGATGACGAGCGCCGCTTTTTCTCTCCCCGCTGCGACGCCGCCCGCGTCTGGAAAAGCGATGGAACCTCGGCCACCGTGTCCGCCCTTGAACCCAGCCGCATGGCGACGAAATCGACGACGGCGAGGCACATTTCCGCCAGGTCGCCCTGTCCGCCCGAGCGAAGCCACTGGATGTAGACAGCCTCATTGCCGGCGACGAGCAGCGCCGCGAGCAGACGGCCGTACAGGTCCTCTTCAGGCTCGACGCCCGCTTCGGCGGCGAACGCCTTCGCCAGATCGTCCTGCTGATCGAGCTGAATCCGCGAGAGAAGCCGGAGAAGCCCCGGCACGGACACGATGAGCCGCCGCTCCTCGTTGTAGCTGTCGAACGAGCGCAGCGACATCGCCTGCTCGATGATGAAATCCCGCCAGCGCTGCACGACCGGCTTGCTGTCGTCGGCGATGTGGCGCCGGCAGGATTCGAGATGATCGATGTGATGGGCGAGCGCCAGCCGCTCCTTGCTGCCGAAATATCGCAGGAGAGAGCTGACGGACATCTCCGCTTTGTCGGCGATCTCCTCGAGCGTCGCCTGCTCAAAACCGCGTTCGCGAAAAATGCGGCTCGCGACGTCCATCGCCTGCAGCCGGGCGCGGCGTTGCTTGCGCGCCCGCAGCGCAAGCAGTTCGCCGCCGTCTGTCGTCGCTCCGCGCGTCACGCGCGCGCCTTCCATGCGTCGAGCATCCGCTTCGCTCCACATCCCACGTCTTTTGAAGCTTATCTTCTAATGACAATGATTGTCAAATGTAGTCGGTTGGCTTTATACGATCACCACCAGGAGCCTGATCCGCTATGACCGCGAGAAGCCCTTATTCGGCCGGCTGCGTCTGCGGACGCGCCGGGCAGGTCGGTTCAGACGATGAAGCGCGGGAGGCCAGGGAATGAGATTTCATGTCGACGAGCTCGCCGGCATGGTCGGTCGAGACCTGCCGGTCAGCGATTGGCTCATCGTCGATCAGGATCGAATCGACCGGTTCGCCGACGCGATCGGCGATCACCAGTGGATTCACGTCGACGTCGAGCGAGCGAGCGCAGGTCCGTTCGGCGCGCCGATCGCACACGGCTATCTCACGCTGTCTCTCCTCTCGATCTTTCTCGATCCGGCGCTGGATTTCGGCGGCGTCGCGATGCGCGTGAACTATGGCTTCGACCGCGTCCGGTTTCCCGCGCCAGTGCCGGTCAACTCCAGAATCCGCGCGCATGTCGCCGTCGAATCGGTGGACGAAACGCATCAGGGCGTTCGCGTCGCGCTTCGCTGCGTGCTCGAGATCGAGGGATCGGAGAAGCCGGCCTGCGTCGCGCATCCCTTGGCGCTTCTGGTTCGCGCTGACGCCGCGCCCGCCGGCGAGGCCGCGCCATGACCGCGGTCGGCGGCGCGCCCTCCGGCGCATCCGGCCTGGAGGGCGCCCGCGTCCTTGTCACCGGCGGCGGGACGGGAATCGGACGGGCGACTGCGCTCCGGTTCGCTTCGCTGGGGGCCCACGTCGCCGTTCTGGGCAGAACGAGGGAGACGCTCGAGGAGAGCGTCGAAGCGATACGGCGGATCGGCGTGGAGGCCACGCTCTGCGTGGCTGACATTCGCGATCAGGACGCCGTCGCGCGGGCGTTCGCCGGCCTGAACGAAACCTGGGGCGGCGCGGAGATTCTGATCAACAACGCCGGCGGCCAGTTTCCGAAACTCGCGATCGACCTCTCCATCAACGCATGGCGGTCGGTCGTCGATCTCAACCTGACCGGGACGTTCATCTGCAGCCAGGCGTTCGCGGCGTCGGCGATCGCCCGCCAAATCCCGGCGAGAATCGTGAACATCGTGACGGCCGCAGCGATCCGGCCGTCCAAGGGTCTCGCGCATACGGTGAGCGCGCGCGCGGGCGTGATCGCGCTGACGCGCGCTCTTGCGCTTGAATGGGCCGAGCACCGCATCACGGTGAACGCCGTGGCGCCGGGCATGATCGACACGTCCGGCCTCGTGGAGGCCGAGCTCGACGGCGACGCCTCGATCATCGGCAGGATCGCCGCGGCATCGGTGCCGCTCGGACGGGCCGGGACGCCCGAGGAGGTGGCCGCGATGATCGCTTTCATGGCCTCGCCGTCCTGCGCCTACATGACCGGAGAAACCATCCTTCTCGACGGCGGCTATGCGCTCGGCCCGGGCATCCACATCGATCGCGACGGCAAATACGCCTGAGACGCCATCCCCAACCACCGGCGAAGGACGCTGCGCATGCGCTTTTTTCACTTCAACGTCGTCTGCTCCGATTTCGACAGGTCATACGACTTCTATACGCAGGTGGTGGGAATGCGCCCGCTCACCAGCTCGCGCGCGGGAACGGATACGGACAGCGAAGCCAACAGATCATCGCGAACCGGAATGCGGCCGGGAGAAGGGCGAGCCGCGCCCAATGACGGGCCCGAGATCGCCAAGCTGCTCGGCTTCGAGGGAACGGGCGAATACCGGGGCGCCTTCCTCTATTTCGGATCGAACGCCAAAGGCCCTTACATCGACTTGCTGGAATGGCAGGATCCCTTGCCGCCGGTGGAGCGCTCGCCGCGCAACATCGGCCTTTCCCGCGTGGCGATCCAGGTGGACGATCTGAACGAGCATCTGGCGAGGCTCGATCAGCATGGCGTGCCGCTGGTGACCGCGCCCAAGGAGTTTGTGCTCGGCGTCACGCGCGTGCGCGTCGTCTGCTTCCGCGATCCGGACGGCGTCCTGCTTGAGTTCCTTCAGTTCGCGGACAAGGCGTGGGGCGCGTGACCGCGTCTCCGCCAGCGAACTCTCGCGGAGACGGAGCGGCATGAGCGACTCAAATCTCTTTCGCCTGGACGACAAAATCGCCATCGTCACCGGCGCATCGAGCGGCCTCGGCGTCGTCATCGCGAAGGCGCTGGCGGAGGCCGGCGCCGATGTCGCGCTTGGCGCTCGCCGGGTCGAGCGACTCGCCGAAACCGCGAACGCCGTGGAGGCCGCAGGACGTCGCGCGCTGTGCGTGCGCACCGACATCAGCGACCCGGCGTCTTGCGACGCGTTCGTTCACGCCGTGCTGGAACGGTTTGGCCGAGTCGACATCCTCGTTAACAATGCGGGCGTTGCGACCGCCGCGCCCGCCACGCGCGAGACTCCCGACGAATTTCGCCAGGTGATCGACATCAATCTCAATGGCAGCTACTGGATGGCGCAGGCGTGCGGTCGCGTGATGCGACCGGGCTCCAGCATCATCAACATCTCATCGATTCTCGGCCTGACGACCGCCGGGCTGCCGCAAGCCGCCTATTCTTCGTCGAAGGCCGGGCTGATCGGACTGACCCGCGATCTCGCCGCGCAATGGGCCGGACGAAAAGGCATTCGCGTCAATGCGATCGCGCCGGGCTTCTTCGAGACGGAGATGACCTCGCAATACGCGCCGGGCTATGTCGAGTCCCAGCTTCAGCGGACGCCGTTGGGACGCAAGGGCGATCCGCGGGAGCTCGCCGCCACAACTGTTTTTCTCGCTTCTGCGGCGGCGGGCTATATCGTCGGGCAGACGCTGACCGTCGACGGCGGCCGCACGATCGGTTGAGCGAAGGCGCTTGCGCCGGGCGAATGAACTCGCCGAGCCGTCAGAAGGCGCCGCGCGCGTCTTGGATAAAGCATGAACAGCTTGCCGCGCCTCGATGGAGAGAACCGTTTCCTCACGCCGACGGCCCGCGGCTTGACCGCAGTATGCACGTTAGATATATTAATTATGTATATTATAATCCATGCTTGGATGCTGATATCGATT
>Ga0209930_1001994_pt1 | contig 27000 bp, 26 predicted proteins | sample ThiBiot_500_biof_2_FD_183948 | JGI IMG/M metagenome (GOLD analysis project Ga0209930, IMG submission 183948) | Wastewater bioreactor microbial communities from Cape Town, South Africa - Thiocy_cont_500_biof (SPAdes) | ecosystem: Engineered > Bioreactor > Thiocyanate-remediating >... | reverse complement strand
CGGCGACCGGACGGGGAACGATGACCGATATCTTTCATGAAGTCGAAGAGGATCTGCGCAAGGAGCAGGCGAAGAGGCTGTGGCGCCGCTTCGGGCCCTATGTGATTCTCCTCGCGGTCCTCATCGTTGTCGGCACGGCCGGCTGGCGCGGCTGGCTCTATTGGCGCGAGCAGCAGGCGGCGGCCACGGGCGACCGCTTCGTCGCCGCGCTCCAGCTCGCCGAAGAGGGCAAGCGCGACGAGGCGCTCAAGGCGCTCGAGGACCTCTCGAACACCGGCAGCGGCGGCTATCCCATGATCGCGCGCTTCCGCTCGGCGGCCGAGCTCGCCGCGGCCGGCAAGACCGACGATGCTGTCAAGGCCTTCGACACGCTCGCCGCCGAGGCATCGACGCCGCCGCTGTTCAAGGCAATGGCGCGGCTCAGGGCGGCGATGCTGCTGGTCGACACGGCCGATCTGCCGGCCATGAAGGCCCGGCTCGATGATCTCGCTGCGACCGGCGGCCCCTGGCGTAACGCGGCCCGCGAGTTGCTCGGCCTTTCGGCCTGGCGGGCCGGCGATCTTGAAGCGGCTCGCGGCTATTTCAACGAGATCGCGCAGGATCCGAGCGCGGTCGAATCCACCAAGGCACGCGCCAACCTGATGCTGGAGCTGATCCGCTCCAAGATCGGTGCGGCCGCCGAACCCGCCAAAACCTGATCTTCCCGGCGCGACAGGCGCCGACGGCACTCGATGACCGGCGCAGCGGATGCGTGGCTGCCGCCGGCCCGCCGCGCTATCATCGGTGCTCGATCGAACCGAAAGTCCCAGCCATGTCGTTCACGGCCGCCATCATCGGACGCCCCAATGTCGGCAAGTCGACGCTCTTCAACCGTCTCGTCGGCTCGAAGATCGCGCTGGTCGACGATACGCCGGGCGTGACGCGCGATCGCCGCCCCGGCGAGGCGCGTATCGGCGATCTCCACTTCACCATCATCGATACCGCAGGCCTCGAGGAGGCCGATCCCGCCAGCCTCGAAGGCCGCATGCGCGCCCAGACCGAGGCCGCGATCGCTGAAGCCGACGTCTCGCTGTTCCTGATCGACGCGCGAGTCGGCGTCACGCCCGTCGACGAGCATTTCGCCGATCTCTTGCGCCGCGTCGGCAAGCCGGTCGTCCTCGTCGCCAACAAGGCCGAGGGCAAGATTGGCGAGGACGGCGTGATGGAGGCTTACAGCCTCGGCTTCGGCGAGCCGGTGGCGATCTCGGCCGAGCACGGCCAGGGCATGGCCGACCTCTTCAATGCGCTGCTGCCGTTCGAGCGGCTGGACGAGGAAGAGGACGCCGAGGACGAAGGCGAGGCCGAGGTCGTGATCGGCCCCGATGGCGAGGAGATCTTCCCGGAGCTCGACACGACGAAGCCGATCAAGGTCGCGATCGTCGGCCGCCCCAATGCCGGCAAGTCGACGCTGATCAATACGATGCTTGGCGAGGAGCGGCTGCTGACCGGCCCGGAGGCCGGCATCACGCGCGACTCGATCTCCGTTGACTGGAGCTGGCGCGACCGCAGCTTCAAGCTGTTCGACACCGCCGGCATGCGCAAGAAGGCGCGTGTCGAGCAGAAGCTCGAAAAGCTCTCGGTTGGCGACGCGCTGCGGTCGATCCGCTTCGCCGAAGTCGTCGTGCTCATGCTCGACGCGACGATGCCCTTCGAGAAGCAGGACCTGCAGATCGCCGATTTGGTCGCCCGCGAGGGCAGGGCGCTGGTGATTGCGATCAACAAATGGGACCTGATCGAGGACCGCCAGAAGGCGATGGCGGAACTGCGCGAGATGGCCGAAAGGCTGTTGCCGCAGGTGCGTGGCGTACCGCTCATCACGCTTTCGGGACTCACCGGCGCCGGTATCGACAAGCTGATGGCCGAAGTGCTGCGCATCTACGCCATCTGGAACCGCCGCGTGCCGACCGCCGCGCTCAATCGCTGGCTGGCGGGCGTTCTGGAACATCATCCTCCGCCAGCCGTGTCCGGTCGCCGAATCAAGCTGCGCTACATGACGCAGCCCAAGGCGCGCCCGCCGACCTTCGTCGCCTTCTGCTCGCGACCCGAGGCGCTGCCCGAGGCCTATACGCGCTATCTGGTTAACGGCCTCCGCGAGGCCTTCGACCTCGATGCGGTGCCGCTGCGGCTGATGCTGCGCAAGGGCGAGAATCCCTACGAGGACAAGGCCAGGAAGCGCTGAGCTCTAGTCCGTCTTGAGCATCCGGCGCAGCCGCTCCGGCTCCAGGACGACGATATGGCGATAGTCGAGGCGGATGAGTTCGGCCTCGGCCAAGCGGTGCAGGATCGCGAGCGTCGTCGAGCGGGCCAGATTCGCCATCGTGGCGAGGTCGTCCTGGCTGAGATCGAGAGCGATCGGGTCTGATTCCGCGGGACTGACGAAGCGGTGGCCCGACAGCCGCAAGAGCGTCGCGATGAGCCGCTTGGTGTCGTCGCGGATCATCAGATCGTTGAGCACCATCACCGCCGTCTGCAGATTGACGAAGGTCAGCATGGCGATGGCATGCCAGCCGGCCGGATAGGTATCGAGCAGCGACTGGATCGCCGGCAGTGGCAGCAGCATCACCGCGCTGCGGCGCCCTGCCGAAAGGCCGACCAGTCGCGGCTGACGCGTGATAAGCGGCCCCTCGCCGATCCAGGTTCCCGGCCGCATGAGATGGCTGAAGAACGGCCCGCTTTCCGCCGAGGCGAGGCTGACCCGGACGCTGCCCGATATCAGGCAGTGAATGCCGCCTGGACCATCGCCGACGGCATAGATCACCTGATGCGGCTCGAAATGCTGCAGCACGCAGCGTTCCAGCACCGCGCGCCGGAACTGCGGTTCGGCACCTACGAGCCAGGCGGAACGGCCGGCGAGTTCGCGCGCCGCATCCAGCGTCGTCATAGCAATCTCCCCCGAGACTGTCCGTCGGCGGACAGTCTCCCATCCTGACGCGTGCTAGGCAACGCCAGGGGCGGGTGCGAGGCATGGCTGTCGCTCGTCGGGGGACCGGCGCGCCGTGCTGCACCCGCCTCACCGAGAGGGGAGAAACGCCATGAGACGCCTGATCGCTTCGGCGCTGGCCGGAATCTGCATTGCCGGCGGAGCCGCGATGATGCCCCTGGATGCCGAGGCCGCGTCCGGGAAGCCCAATATCCTGGTGATCTGGGGCGACGACATCGGCGGCTTCAACATCAGCGCCTACAACAACGGCATGATGGGCTATCGCACGCCCAATATCGACCAGATCGCCCATGACGGCGCGCTGTTCACCGACTGGTACGGCCAGCAGAGCTGCACCGCCGGCCGCGCCGCCTTCATCACCGGCCAATCGCCGATCCGCACCGGATTGACCAAGGTCGGCCTGCCGGGGACGCCGGAAGGCATGCGCCCCGAGGATCCGACCATCGCGACGCTGCTGCGCCCGCTCGGCTACGCCACCGGCCAGTTCGGCAAGAATCATCTCGGCGACCGCGACGAGATGCTGCCGACGGCGCATGGCTTCGACGAGTTCTTCGGCAATCTCTACCATCTGAATGCAGAGGAAGAGCCCGAGAACGTCGACTATCCTGCATCGCCGGATTTCAAGAAGAGGTTCGGCCCGCGCGGCGTCATCCATTCCTGGGCGCTGCCGGACGGCACCCAGAAGATCGTCGATACCGGCCCTCTGACGCGCAAGCGCATGGAGACCGTCGACGAGGAAGTGACGAAGTCGGCGCTCGATTTCATGCGCAAGGCGCATGAGGACGGCAAGCCTTTCTATGTGTGGTGGAATTCCACCCGCATGCATGTCTTCACGCATTTGAAGCCCTCATCCGAGGGGAAGACGGGCCTCGGCGTCTATGCCGACGGCATGGTCGAACATGATGGAATGGTCGGTGAACTCCTCGACGAGCTGAAGAAGCTCGGCATCGAGGACAACACGATCGTGATGTACTCGACCGACAACGGCGCCGAGACCTTCACCTGGCCCGACGGCGGCACGACCATGTTCCGCGGCGAGAAGAACACCAACTGGGAAGGCGGCTACCGCGTCCCGACGGTGATCCGCTGGCCGGGCGTGATCAAGCCCGGCACGGTGATCAACGATATCGGCGCGCATGAGGACATGCTGCCGACGCTCGTCGCCGCCGCCGGCGATCCGAAGGCCAAGGAAGAGTTGCTCAAGGGCCGGACGATCGGTGGCCGCGACTACAAGGTGCATCTCGACGGCTATGACCTCGGCCCGGCCTTCCGCGGCGAGGCGCCCTGGCCGCGGCACGAATTCATCTACTGGACGGACGACGGCAGCGTCGCGGCGCTGCGCTACGACAACTGGAAGGTGACCTTCCTCGAGCAGGACGCCAAGGGCCTGCGCGTCTGGCAGGATCCGTTCAAGGAACTGCGCGCGCCTCTCCTGACCAATCTGCGCATGGATCCGTTCGAGCGCGCCGAGGAAGAGAACGCGATGGGCTACCAACGCTGGTACATGGATCGCATGTTCGCGATCGCGCCGGCCGGCGCCTATGTCGCCCAGTGGCTGCAGAGCTTCCGCGAGTTCCCGCCGCGCCAGAAGCCCGGCAGCTTCAATCTCGATCGCGTGATGGAAGCCGTCTCCGCCGGGTCGCAGGGCAACCAGTAGCTCTCACGCAGGCGGGATGGAGATGAAGGGCGGTCCCGCGGGGCCGTCCTTTTTCGTTTTCAGAGGAGCCGGGTGACGGTGCGGGTCGGGAACTCGAAGCGCGTTCCGTTGTCCGTGAAATCGGGCGCGATCATCCTCAGGATATCGGGCACGACGACGGCGGGCAGCGCGACCGTCTCGGGATCCTCGCCCGGCGCCGCCTTGGCGCGCATCTGCGTGCGCAACCGGCCCGGATCGAAAAGGTTGGCGCGGATCGTCGTCGAGGCGACTTCGCCGGCATAGACGCGCACCAGCGCCTCCAGCGCCGCCTTGGAGGCGGCATAGGCGCCCCAGAACGGGCGCGGGCTCGATCCGACCGACGAGGTCATGAACAGCGCTCGGCCGGCATCCGAGAGGCGCAGCAGGGGATCGAGCGAGCGAATCAGCCGGTAGTTCGCCGTGACATTGACCGTCATCACATCGTTCCAGTCCTTCTGGTCGAGATGGGTCACCGGCGTGATGAGGCCGAGCAGAGCGGCATTGCCAACCAGCGCGTCGAGCTTTCCCCAACGCTCGTAGATCGAGAGGCCGAGGCGGTCGATCGCGTCGAGATCGCGGAGATCGAGCGGCACCAGCGTCGCGCTGCCGCCCTTGGCCTTGATCGCGTCGTCGAGCTCCTCCAGCGCGCCCACCGTCTTCGCGATGGCGATGACATGGGCGCCGGCCGCGCCGAGCGCCGTCGCCACCTGCCAGCCGACGCCGCGCGAGGCCCCGGTCACGACGACGAGGCGGCCGGAAAAGTCAGGGGTGGTCATGAGCGTCTCGCAGGCTGGTGAGCGGTGTCGGCTGAGGCTCTAGCATGACGGCCCGGCGCGGCAAACGGGGTCAGGTACCGGTGGGACAGGAGGTGAAGTGAAGGCCCTCACCCCGGCCCTCTCCCAAGGGGAGAGGGGGACATGACCTTCGGTGGCCTCGCGCAACCGGCAAACTGACACTCCGGTCGGGCCGGAGGCGCTCGGACCGGGGGACACACTCAGAGAGACCCCGTCTCCCTTTGCGAGAGGGCTGGGGTGAGGGCCTTCTGGAGGAGGCCCCTCAGCTCGCCTCGGCGAGCAGCGGCAGCGGGCGGATCTTGCCGCGGTCGTCGAAGTCGGAGAGGCGTGTCGGATATTCCCCGGTGAAACACGCGTCGCAGAATTGCGGAAGGTCGCCATTGCGCTTCGCCTCGCCGACGGCGCGGTAGAGTCCGTCGATCGAAATGAAGGCGAGGCTATCTGCCTTGATGTAGCGGCCGATCTCCTCGACGCTCATCTGCGCGGCGATCAGCTTCGACTTCTCCGGCGTATCGACGCCATAGAAGCAGCTGTCGGTCGTCGGCGGGCTGGCGATGCGCATATGCACTTCGGCCGCGCCGGCGTCGCGCACCATCTGCACGATCTTCATCGAGGTCGTGCCGCGCACGATGGAATCGTCGACAAGGATGACGCGCTTGCCGGCCAGGATGGCGCGGTTGGCATTGTGCTTCAGCTTGACGCCCATATGGCGGATGGCATCGGTCGGCTCGATGAAGGTGCGGCCGACATAATGGTTGCGGATGATGCCGAGATCGAACGGAATGCCCGCTTCCTCGGCATAGCCGATCGCTGCCGGCACGCCCGAATCGGGTACCGGTACGACGATGTCGGCGGCGATGCCGCTCTCGCGCGCCAGCTCCGCGCCGATATTCTTGCGCACGGCATAGACGCCGCGGCCATCGACGGCCGAATCCGGCCGCGCGAAATAGACATATTCGAAGATGCAGAAGCGCGAGGCCTGGCGCTCGAACGGATAGAGGCTCTCGATGCCCTCATCCGTGATGATCACCACCTCGCCGGCATTGATGTCGCGGACATAGCTGGCGCCGATGATGTCGAGCGCGCAGGTCTCCGAGGCGAGGATATAGGCGTCGTCCAGCCGGCCGAGCACGAGCGGGCGCACGCCGAGCGGATCGCGGCAGCCGAGCATCTTCTTCTCGGAAAGGGCCACCAGCGAATAGGCGCCCTCGATGCGGCGGATGGCATCGATGAAGCGGTCGAGGAGCCGGCCATGGTTCGAGGTCGCGATCAGATGGATGATCGTCTCGGTGTCCGACGTCGACTGGAATAGCGAGCCGCGGCGCTGCAACTCGCGCTTCAGCGTCATTGCGTTGGTGAGATTGCCGTTATGCGCGACCGCGAAGCCGCCGCCGGCGAATTCGGCGAACATCGGCTGCACGTTGCGCAGTCCGGCGCCGCCGGTGGTCGAATAGCGGTTGTGGCCGATGGCGCGGTGGCCGGGCAGGCGGTCGATCACGGCCTTTCGCGTGAAGTTGTCGCCGACGAGGCCGATATGGCGCTCGATCGAGAACTGGCGCCCGTCATGGGCAGCGATGCCGGCGGCTTCCTGACCGCGATGCTGGAGCGCGTGCAAGCCGAGCGCCGTCAGCGCGGCGGCGTCAGGATGGCCGAAAACACCGAAGACGCCGCATTCCTCGTGGAAGCGATCGTCGTCGGGCTGGGCAGGCAGCAGAGAGAAATCGTCCATTCCATCCTCTTCGGCCGATACGCCGGCCGCGCGCCTCACGGTTTCGCCTGTCCTCCGGTCGTCCCCTGCGGCGCGGCCGGTTCTTGCGCCGGGCCGTCGCCATTGTCGATCAGCTGGTCGAGGCCCTGGCGGGCTGCGCCGCCGTAATTGGGCGCCTGCTGATCGGCGCCGCCCTGCGGAACAGCGGCGGGCGGCGTCGGAGCCTCCGGCGAATCCGCGGGTGCGTCGATCGTCGGGGCCGCATCCTCGGTGGCGCCATGCAGGCGCTCCTGGATGGTCTTCTCGACATCCTCGGGCAACGCCGCGACGAGCCGCTCGCCGAGCCGCTTCAACATGGGGGCCGTCTGCGCATTCGCAACCCAGTCCGGCTGCTTGTCCGACAGAATCCAGCTGAGGAAGGAGAAGGCGATGACGACGATCAGCAGCCCGCGCGCCGCGCCAAAGACGAAACCGAGCGTCCTGTCGAGCAGGCCGACCCGGCTGTCGACGACGAAGTCGGAGATCCGCATCGCGACATAGCTGACGACGATCAGCGTGATGAAGAAGATCGCCGCGGCGGTGGCGATGATCGCGATGTTGCGGTTGGCGATATAGGGCTCAACGTAAGGCAACAGCGGCTTGTAGAGATAGAAGGCGGCCACGGCCGCCAGCACCCAGGAGACGACCGAGAGCACTTCTCGGACGAAGCCGCGCACCATCGCGAGCAGCGCCGAGATCAGCACCACAACCACGACCACGCCATCAAGGATGGTGACCGACATCGCTCCGCCTACCCCCAGAACCGCCCTGCCAAGCGGACCAATCCAGTCTTGTCACGGCTCGTCGGCAACGATCGCCGCGCGCCGCCGTTCCGCCGGTCGGCCGCCCGTCTCGCGCTGCGCGGGACGCCCCGTGGGCGGACCGGATGCGGCGATGGCGGCCACGAGCCCCGCGAGCTGATCGATCCCGACCAGCCCCGCGGCGGCGCCCTGATCCTTGTCCAACGACTGGAGGGGCAGGACGGCCTTGGCGAAACCCAGCTTCTGCGCCTCCTTGAGGCGCTGCGCGGCATGCACGACGGGCCTCACCGCGCCGGACAGGCTGACTTCGCCGAAATAGACGCAATCGGCCGGCAGGGCAATACCGGAGAGCGACGAGACCAGCGCCGCCGCGACCGCGAGATCGGCGGCCGGCTCGTTGATCCGCAGCCCCCCGGCGACCGCGAGATAGACGTCGTGCGGCCCGAGCTTCACGCCGCAATGCGATTCGAGCACCGCGAGGACCATGGCGAGCCGCCCGCCGTCCCAGCCGACCACGGCGCGGCGCGGCGTGCCGAGCGGGGAGGGCGCGACCAGCGCCTGGATCTCGACAAGGACCGGGCGCGTCCCCTCCATGCCGGCGAAGACAGCGGCGCCGGGCGCGGCGGCGTTGCGCTCGCCGAGGAAGAGTTCCGACGGGTTTGGCACCTCGCGAAGGCCGCCACCCGTCATCTCGAAGACGCCGATTTCGTCGGTTGCGCCGAAGCGGTTCTTCACCGCGCGGAGGATGCGGAAATGATGACCGCCCTCGCCCTCGAAATAGAGCACGGCATCGACCATGTGCTCGACGACGCGCGGGCCTGCGATCTGCCCATCCTTGGTCACATGGCCAACGAGGATGACGGTGGCGCCCGACTGCTTGGCATAGCGGATCATCGCCTGCGCCGAGGCGCGCACCTGCGTTACCGTTCCCGGCGCCGCCTCGACGGTCGAGGTCCACAGCGTCTGCACGGAATCGAGGATCACAAGCGCCGGCGCACGGTCGGCTTCGAGCGTGGTGAGAATGTCCTCGACGCTGGTTTCCGCCGCCAGCGCCACCGGAGCCGCCGCGACGCCCATGCGCTCGGCCCTGAGCCGCACCTGCGCCACGGCCTCCTCGCCGGAGATGTAGACGACCCGTTCGCCGCGCTTCGCCAGCGCCGCCGAGGCTTGCAGCAGCAGCGTCGACTTGCCGATGCCGGGATCGCCGCCGATCAGGATCGCAGAGCCGCGGACGAAGCCGCCGCCCGTGACGCGGTCGAGCTCGGCGATGCCCGAGGCGATTCGAGGCGGGGTGCGGCTCTCGCCGGCGAGCGCATGAAGCTCGACCACGCGGCCCTTCTGCGGCGCCCGGCCGGGACCGCCGCCGATGCCGCCGGCGGTGTTCTCCTCGACGAGCGTGTTCCACTCGCCGCAGGCCTCGCAGCGGCCTTGCCAGCGCGGGCTGACCGCGCCGCAGTTCTGGCAGATATACTGAACGCGCGCCTTGGCCATCAGGCGCCTCCGCGATAATGGCGCTCATAACGGCGGCCAAGGCCGGTGAGCAGTTCGTAGCCGATCGTCTCGGCCCGCTCGGCGACCTCGTCGATCGCGATATGGGGCCCGAACAGCTCGGCATGATCGCCGCGCCGCACCTCGGGGATGTCCGTCACATCGACTGCGATCAGGTCCATCGAAATCCGCCCGACCAGCGGCGCCCGGCGGCCATGCAGATGGACACTCGCGCCCGGCCGATCGTCGGCCGAACCAGCACGGCGGTGATAGCCATCCGCATAGCCGGCGCCGAGGATGGCGATTCGGCTCGCCCGCCGCACATGCTCGCTGGCGCCATAGCCGACCGCGGTTGCCGCCGCGACATCGCGCACCTGCACGATCCGCGCCTCGGCGGTGACGACGGTCGCGAGCGGCGGCGCGGCGGCGGTGGAGCGTGCGCCGTAGAGCGCGATGCCCGGCCGCACGAGATCGAACAGGAAATCCTCGCCGAGATGGAGGCCGGCGGAGTTGGAGAGCGAGGCGGGCAAACCCGCGAAGGCGCTCGCGACCGACCGGAAGCGGGCGAGCTGCGCGGCGTTCAGCGGATGATCCGGCTGGTCGGCGGCGGCGAGATGGCTCATGACGAGCGAAAGACCGAGTGCCTTGGCGCTCGGCGCGATCGCCGCCGCCTCCTCGATGGTGACGCCGAGCCGCTGCATGCCGGTATCGACGTGGAGCGCGGCGGCGCCGGTTCCGCCCGCGGCACGGTAGGTGGCCCATTCGTCCACCTCCTCCGCCGATCCCAGCACGGGCTGCAGGCCGGCCTCCGCGAGATCGGCCGCCGCTCCGGGCGGAAGGCCGTTCAGCACATAGATCGGCGCCTCGGGAAGCAGCGGGCGGAGCCGCAGACCCTCGGACGGCAGCGCGACAAAGAAAGTCCGGCACCCGGCCGCCGCCAGCGCCGTCGCCGCCGCCTCGATGCCGATGCCATAGGCGTCGCCCTTGACCACGGCAGAGGCTTCGGCGCGCCCCGCGAGCCGCGCCGTGGCGCGCCAGTTGTCGGCGAGCGCCGCGAGGTCGACCAGCAGCCGGCCGCCGCAGCGCCAGTCCTCGCCGGGCGCCCGCCCGGCCGTGACGAAATTCGATGATTCCATGGCCGAGACTTTACGCGAATTTCCGGCGACATTATTGCGCCGGTCTCGCGGCCGGCGAATTTCGCCCCGCTTGTAGGTCTCATCGGAACGCCCGCCATCATGCCGAATGCCCGCATCGCCACCGTCACGCTGGTCGTGGACGACTATGACCGCGCCATCGCCTGGTACACGGAGAAGCTCGGCTTTGCGCTGCTCGCCGATACGCCGCTTGGAGCCGGCAAGCGCTGGGTGCTGGTCGCGCCGTCGGCCGATGCCGGTGCGCGGCTCCTGCTGGCAAAGGCCGATGGCGCGCGCCAGGCAGAGCGGGTCGGCGACCAGACGGGTGGCCGCGTCGGCTTCTTCCTCGAGACAGACGACTTCGCCCGCGATCACGCCGTCTTCCTCGCCCGCGGCGTCGTCTTCCGCGAGCACCCCCGCCACGAGAGCTATGCGACCGTCGCGGTGTTCGAGGATCTCTACGGCAATCTCTGGGATCTTCTGCAGCCGAAGGGATAGGCGCGAAGTCAGGGTCGGCGGCCTGCGGGCGCAACCGACTTCAACAGGAGGTTCGCCGCCGCCGTTGCGGAGCCACCGCCCGTGAGCGCGACCGCCACGATCGCATCGTCGGCGCGGGAATAGGCGGCGAGCGCGCTGACGCCCGGCGCGCCCCCGGCATGGCCGACCCAGCGAAGCGTCGATCGGCCGTCCGGCACCTCGAAGACCATGATGCCAAGCCCATAGAAGGTGCCTGGGTCGAACATCGGATAGAGCGTCGCGGTCATCTCTTTGAGAAGGGCGCGGTCGAGCAGCCGTCCCTCAAGCAGCGCCGCCCAGGCCATTGCCAGGTCGCGGCCGTCGCTCGCGATCGGTCCGGCCGCGCCCGCCCAACTCGGATCGATGCTTTCGCGGCCGCCCGGCGCCGGCGCAACATCGCTCGGGCTCTTGCCTGGTGACAGGGCCCGCATCGATCCGAGGCCGAGCGGCGCGATGATCCGGGCGGTGATCGCCTCGTTGATCGGACGTCCGCTTCTCACGCTGCTCTTTGCGGCGATGGTGGCGATCATCGGTTCGGTGCTCGCCGAAGCGGCCGACATCGCTGCTGAAAACGAGCAATTCGTCTAGGGGAGGCCGGGCATGCCCATTCAGGTCCGGCTCGCCGTCATGCTCGCTGAGCGCAATGTCACGTCGAAGGAGCTCGCCGAACATGTCGGCATCACGGAAGCCAATCTTTCACTGCTCAAGAACGGGCATGTGAAAGGCGTGCGCTTCGAAACGCTCGAGCGCATCTGCGACTTCCTCGACTGCCAGCCGGGCGACCTGCTCCGTTACGAGCCCGGCGAGACGTGAGTCGCTCTATTCATAGGCCTCGGGCAGCTGGTCGCGGCGGACGAGATTGGAGAAGCGCGTCAGCTCGGCCTCGAACTGCAGCTGGACGGTACCCGTGGGGCCGTGACGCTGCTTGCCGACGATCACTTCGGCGATGCCGGCCACCTGCTCCATCTCGGCCTGCCACTTGAAGAACTCCTCGGTGCCTTCCTTCGGCATCTTGCCCTTCAGGTAGTATTCGTCGCGATAGACGAACATCACCACGTCGGCGTCCTGCTCGATCGAGCCCGATTCGCGGAGGTCCGAGAGCTGCGGCCGCTTGTCGTCGCGCGTCTCGACCTGGCGCGAAAGCTGCGACAGCGCCAGCACCGGGACGCTCAATTCCTTGGCGAGCGCCTTGAGCCCGGTGGTGATCTCGGTGATCTCCTGAACGCGATTCTCCGAGCCCCGCTTCGATGAGCCCTGCAGGAGCTGGAGGTAGTCGATGATCAGGAGGTCGAGGCCGCGCTGACGCTTCAGCCGCCGCGCCCGCGCCGCGAGCTGGGCGATCGAGAGACCGCCGGTCTGGTCGATATAGAACGGGATGCGCGCCATCTCGCGCGAGGCGGCGACGATGCGCGCGAACTGGTGCTCGTCGATCGCGCCGCGGCGGATGCGCGAGGAGGACACGCCCGAATGTTCGGCCACCATACGCGTCGCCAGCTGTTCGGCGGACATTTCCAGCGAGAAGAAGCCGACAATGCCCCCGTCCACCGTCTTGGTCGAGCCGTCGGGCTGAACCTCGCCGCGATAGGCCCTGGCGATGTTGAAGCCGATATTGGTCGCGAGCGAGGATTTGCCCATCGCTGGTCGTCCGGCGAGGATGATGAGGTCCGAGGGCTGCAACCCGCCCATCTGGCGGTCGAGGTCGTCGAGGCCGGTGGCGAGGCCGGAGAGGTGGCCGTCGCGCTGATAGGCGGCGCTCGCCATGTCGATGGCGGTCTTCAGCGACTCCTCGAAGGAATGGAAGCCGCCATCATAGCGGCCCGTCTCGGCGAGGGCGAACAGCCGCCGCTCGGCATCTTCGATCTGGGCCTTGGGCGGCATGTCGATCGGCGCATCGAAGGCGATGTTGACCACGTCCTCGCCGATGCCGATCAGCGCGCGGCGCAGGGCGAGATCGTAGATCGCGCGGCCATAGTCCTCGGCATTTATGATCGTCGTCGCCTCGGCAGCGAGGCGCGCCAGATACTGGGCGAGATTCATGTCGCCGATCGCGAGATCGGCCGGCAGGAAGGTCTTGAGCGTGACCGGCGTCGCCACCTTGTTGGCACGGATCAGGCTGCCGGCGACTTCGAAGATCTGGCGGTGGATCGGCTCGAAGAGATGCACCGGCTCGAGGAAATCCGAGACGCGGTAGAACGCCTCGTTGTTGACGAGGATCGCGCCGAGCAGCGCCTGCTCGGCCTCGATATTGTGCGGCGGCTGGCGATAGAATTCGGTCGCCTGCTGCTGGAGCGCCCGTGCCGGACTGTTCATTGCCTCGCCCTCGTTCTTCCCCAGGCGATTCATAGGCGGGATCGGCGGTGGGCGCCCGCAAGATGAGTCATTCCCGCGGGCCGCGCCCCGATTCCCTCGCAATTAACAGTATGCCGATAAAGGCGCGGCATGCGCTTGTCCGTGGCCGAATCGCGACAGGCCGGCCTCAGGTATGGCCGGCCTTCGCGATTATTCGCCGGCTATCTTCAGCGAAGGCCGCTGGCCGGCATTGTCGCGGCGGCGGAGCGCCTCCTCGGCATGCCAGATATAGTCGCGCGTCATCGGCAGCGCATGCTGGTCGCGCACGAGCTGGATCTGGAAGTTCATCATGTCCTGATAGCGGAACGCGGTCTCCGAGGCGGCGAGATAGAACTCCCACATCAGGCAAAAGCGCTCGTCATAGAGCTTCAGCGCCTCGTCGCGCCGCGCCATGAAGCGCAGGCGCCACTCGCGAAGTGTCTCGGCATAGTGGAGACGCAGGATCTCGATATCGGTGACCTTGAGGCCCGCCCGCTCGATCTCCGGCAGAACTTCCGAGAGGGCAGGGATGTAGCCGCCCGGGAAGATGTATTTGTGAATCCAGGAATTGGTCTCGCCCGGCATGTCGAAGCGGCCGATCGAGTGCAGCACCATGACGCCGTCATCGGTCAGGAGATTGCGCACCTGCTCGAAGAACTCGCGATAATGCCCGACACCGACATGCTCGAACATGCCCACCGAGACGATGCGGTCGAAGCGGGTCGCCAGATGGCGGTAGTCCTTGAGCAGAAAGCGCGTCCGGTCGGCGAGGCCGCGCTCCGCGGCGCGGGCATTGGAGACCTTGTGCTGCTCCTCCGAGAGCGTCACGCCGGTGACGTCGATATCGGCATGGTCGGCGAGATAGAGGCCGAGACCGCCCCAGCCGGAGCCGATATCCAGCACCTTCTGGCCGGGCCCCAGAGCGAGCTTCGCCGCGAGATGCCGCTTCTTGGCGATCTGCGCCTCCTCGAGCGAGGAGTCGGCCGTCTCGAAATAGGCGCAGGAATATTGCTGGTCCGGATCGAGGAACAGCGAATAGAGCCGTCCGTCGAGGTCATAGTGGTGGGCGACGTTCCGCCGTGCCCGGAAGGGCGTGTTCCACTGGCGGAAGCGGCGCGTCGCGACGCGGGCCTGATAGATGGCCTGCGCGATGAAGGATCGCCCGCCGGAGCCGATGTTCTGCAGGACGACGGCCAGGAAGTCGTAGATCGTCCCCTGTTCGACGACAAAGTCGCCATCCATGAAAGCCTCGCCGAGCTTGAGCTCGGGATTGAGGAAAACGGCGAGCTCGGCCGAGGACGACTTGATTCGTACCCGGACCGTTTCGCCGGTGCCGTCGCCGAAGCGGTGCAGGCGGCCCTTGGCATCGATGAGCTCGAGCGAGCCCTTTTTCAGCACGCGGTCGATGTAGTTGGCGAGCAACCGGTTCATGGCGGGGGATCCGTTGCCTAGGCGGCCCCGTTCGCCGGGGTCGGTTTTGACTTGGGGAGTGGGCGTAATTGCTTCCCCTGTCGAATGTTAGCCCCGATTTTGCCACGATTACAAGCTGCTAGGCGACACAGCCGGCGAAGGCCGTGACAATGCGAAAAGGGGCGCCCGGCCGTCGCCGCGCGCCCCTCCAAAAGGTAAGGCGTCCTTTGGGTTTGGCGAGGATTACTCCTCGCTCTCGCCCTCGACTTCCAGAACCTCCTCGTCCTCGAGCGGCTCCAGCTCGAAGGTCTCGCGGACGGTGAGATCCTCGCCGCGAGCCTGGCGCTCGGCCTCGTCGGCGCTGCGCGCGACGTTGATGGTGACGGTCGATTCGACTTCCGGATGCAGGGCGATGACCACCTCGTGCAGGCCGATCGTCTTGATCGGATGGTCGAGCACCACCTGGTTGCGGGCGACGCCGAAGCCGGCCTCGGCGACCAGGTCGGCGATGTCGCGGCTCGACACGGAGCCGTAGAGCTGGCCGGTCTCGCCCGCCTGGCGGACGACGATGAAGCTCTGGCCGTTCAGCTTCTCGGCGACGACGTCGGCTTCCTTCTTGCGCTCGAGGTTACGCGCCTCGAGATGCACCTTCTGGCTCTCGAAATGCTTCTTGTTGGCCTCGGTGGCGCGGAGGGCCTTGCCCTGCGGCAGCAGGAAGTTGCGCGCATAGCCGTTCTTGACGTGCACGATCTCGCCCATCTGGCCGAGCTTGGCGACGCGTTCCAGCAGAATGACGTCCATGTCAGGTCTCCTTGATCGAGTGGTTTGAAGTCAGGATGCGGGGCCGGCGCCGCTCACGTTGCGGAACCGGAATTGGAGAAGGGTATCGGCGATGCCGATCAGCGCCGCGGCGATGATGGCCGGGGCGAAGATGAAGCTCGTGGCGTAGACGAGGATGAGCAGCGGGACGCGGCCTGGACGGCCCCGCAGCAGCGCATGCAGCGCGCCATAGCCCGAAAGGGCGAAGGCGAGCGTGAAGGCGCCTGCAATCGCGACGGCGATCTGGCTGCCGATGCCCGGCAGCACGAAGGCGGCAAGGATCGCGATGCCGAGGACCGTGACGGCGTGCTTCGGCAGCGTCACGGTCCACATCGGCATCCAGGGACGCGGCAGATGGCCCGACATCCGGGCAACATGGCCGCCCAGCCAGAGATTCATGACGGTGAAGGTGAGGGCGCTGAAGGCGCTGATCGCCGGGAGCAGCGCCACCATGATGTCGATGACCTGGGCTGCCTCGGCGCGCGTCGTGGCATCGAGCGGATCGCCGCCGGACTTCATCCATTCCTCGATCGCCGCCATCAGCTGCTTCGAGAAGTCGGCCGGGTTCATGCCCATCAGCGGCATCAGCACCACGACGCCGGCGGCGACGACCACGGCGACGCGCACCAGAACCTGCGAGAGCGGGAACCACTCGACCTTGCCGTCTTCGTCCGCGGGACGCGACAGGCCGACGAGATGGGCGCCCCATGCGACGGGAATGCCGAACATCGCGAGCTGGACGCCGCCGAACAGCGGTCCGAACAGCGCGGCGATCACAACGGCGGCCGTCGCGGCGGCAGCGGCGCCGGCCCAGGTGCCGAAGCCGAGCCCGGCAATGGCGATCGGGAGGGGGGAGAGGAAATAGAGCGGCAGCGCCAGCGACGTTCCCGTCGCGATGCCGGCGAACAACAGCGCGGCCGCGAGGCCGGCGCCGAGGCCGATCAGGATATTGCGCATCGTCATCGTTTCGCTGTCCCGCTCCTCGAGCGGTTAGAGGCGGATCGCACCAGGCGCCCGCCCCAACCAGGTCTCGCCTCCCGGCTTTGCGCCGGGAGACAGTCTCGCGTCGGCCGTCACGCGGCCGAAAGGCTTACTTGATCACGTAGGGCAGCAGGCCGAGGAAGCGCGAACGCTTGATGGCCTGGGCCAGCTCGCGCTGCTTCTTCGCCGAGACGGCGGTGATGCGCGAGGGAACGATCTTGCCGCGCTCGGAAATGTAGCGCTGCAGCAGCCGCACGTCCTTGTAGTCGATCTTCGGCGCGTTCGGGCCCGAGAACGGGCACGTCTTGCGACGACGGAAGAAGGGACGGCGCGCGCCGCCACCGGTGCTCTGGGGAGCGCTGGAACCACCGAACTCAGACATTATTCAGCTCCACCTTCGCTGTCTTCGTTGCGCGGACGACGCTCGCCGCGGAAGCCGCCGCGGTCGCCGCCACGATCACCGCCGAAACCGCCGCGAGGACGGTCGCCACGGTCGCCGAAGCGGCCGCCGCGATCACCGTCGCGGTCGTCGCGGTCACGCTTCTGGAGCATGGCCGACTGGCCCTCCTCAAGCGCGTCGACGCGGATGGTGAGGACGCGGAGGACGTCCTCGTTGATGCGCTGCTGACGCTCGAGCTCGGCCACAGCGGCGGCCGGGGCGTCGATGTTCATCAGCGTGTAGTGCGCCTTGCGGTTCTTGCGGATGCGGAACGCAACCGACTTGAGGCCCCACTGCTCGATCTTGCCGATCGAGCCGCCATTGGCCTCGATGATTCCCTTGAACGTCTCCGTCAGCGTCTCGACCTGCTGGGCCGACACGTCCTGACGCGACAGGAACACGTGCTCGTAAAGAGGCATATTCGCCTTTCCCTGTTGGCCCCGGCGCCAAGCCTCACCGAAGCCTCCGGAAGGAAGGCAGTCGGTCGTACTTCGAGAGCGGAGACACGGGAAGACGGGATCCTGCGATCCCTGCGGCAAGCGCCGCCTTCCGTTCAACCCCCGGCCGGGTGTCATGCGACGCGCGGTCCATACAGCGGATCGCCGGGAAACTCAAGGCTGGCGAAGCGATTTGCATGCTCGGGCCCGCCGGAGGGCTGCTTCACATGGGCGTCACGTCTTCGCACTACCGGGAACAGGCAGGTTCCCGAACATCCGGACACCCAAGCGAACAAGGAAAGCTCCCATGCGCACGCTGCTCGCTGCCCTCGCGGCATCGACCATCCTCGCCGGAGCGGCCGAGGCCGCGACCGTCTATCCGCTCGACCGCGCCACGATTCTCGCCGGCTCGCCCTTCGACTTCAAGGTCGAGTTCGCCGAGACCGTGAAGCCCGAAGACGTCAAGGTCACTGTCAACGGCCAGGACTACAAGGCCGTCTTTGGCTCCGAGGCGGCCTTCGTCGAGACCGAGAAGGGCAAGGACGACAAGGCGCTGGGCTCGGCGCTGATCCTGCGCAAGCTCGTCCTGGCGAAGCCCGGCGACTACAAGGTCGAGGCCACGGCCGGCAACGACACCAGGACCGTGACCTGGACCGTCTACGGCACCCCGGCCGCTGCGAAGGCGAAGAATGTCATCTTCCTGCTTGGCGACGGCCTCTCGATGGCGCATCGCACCGGCGCCCGCCTGATGTCGAAGGGCATGCACGAGGGCAAGGCCGACGGCCGTCTCAATCTCGACGACGTTGACCTGCGCGCCTTTGTCGGCACCTCGGCCACCGATGCCGTCGCAACCGACAGCGCCAACACCATGTCGGCCTATATGACCGGCCACAAGACGGCGGTGAACGCGCTCGGCGTCTATGCCGACCGCACGCCCGACAGCCTCGACGACCCGCGCGTCGAGACCATCGCCGAAGCGTTGCGCCGCACCGGCAAGAAGTCGGTCGGCATCGTCTCGACCGCCGAGATCGAGGATGCGACCCCGGCCGCCCTCGTCTCCCACACGCGTCGACGCGCCGACAAGGCCGAGATCGTGGGCATGATCTATGACGTGAAGCCCGAGATCGTGCTCGGCGGCGGCTCGGCCTATTTCCTTTCGAAGGAAAGGCCCGGCTCGAAGCGCAAGGACGACAAGGACTATATCCAGCTGTTCAAGGATGCCGGCTACACGCTCGCGACCGACAAGAACGAGCTGGCCGCAGCTTCCGGCACCAATACCGGCAAGATCCTCGGCCTGTTCCATCCCGGCAATATGGACACGCTGCTTGATCGCGAATTCCTGAAGAAGGGCACCGTCGCCGAGTTCCCGAACCAGCCGGGCCTCGTCGAGATGACCTCCGCGGCGCTCGAGCAGCTCGCCAAGAACCCCGACGGCTTCTTCCTGATGGTCGAAGGTGCCTCGATCGACAAGATGTCCCATCCCATGGACTGGGAGCGGGCGATGGTGGAGACGATCGAGTTCGACAAGGCGATCGGCGTCGCGCGTGAGTTCCAGAAGAACAATCCCGACACGCTGATCGTCGTCACCGGCGACCACACGCATGGTGTCTCGATCATCGGCACGATCGACGACAACAAGCCGGGGCCGGAAATGCGCGAGAAGGTCGGCGTCTACGACAAGGCCGGCTTCCCGAACTACGAGGACAAGAACGGCGACGGTTATCCTGACAGCGTCGACGTTTCGCGTCGTCTGGCGATCTTCGCGAACAACTTCCCGGACTATTACGAGACCTTCCGCCCGAAGCTCGACGGCCCCTTCGTTCCGGCCGTGCAAAACGAGAAGAAGGAATACGTGGCCAACGAAGCCTACAAGGACGTGCCCGGTGCCGTGCTGCGCATCGGCAACCTGCCGAAGAGCTCGGACACCGCCGTCCATGCGGTGGATGACGTCGTGCTGCAGGCCGACGGCCCCGGCGCGGAAGGCTTCCATGGCTATATGGAGCAGAGCGACATCTACCGCGTCCTCGCCGACGCGTTCGCGCTCGCGCCGCAGGCCAACTGAAGCCCTTTGACGCCAGCCGCCTCGACCGAAGGGCCGGGGCGGCACCTCATACCGGAGACCGGACCATGGCCGCTTACCAGCCGACCCGGCGCACCATGCTTGCCGCCCTTGCGACCTTCATGGCCGCCGGCAGAGCCAAGGCGGCGCAGGCGACGCTGACCTTCGACGAGCTCTACGGCAAGATCGGCGTGCTCGGTCTCGAGTTCTCCGACAAGGTCAAGGCGCTCGCCGGCCAGGATGTCGTGATGCGCGGCTTCATGGCGCCGCCGCTCAAGGCAGAAGCGGACTTCTTTGTTCTCACAGAGATTCCGATGTCGCTGTGCCCGTTCTGCTCCTCCGACGCAGACTGGCCCGACAACATTGTTGTCGTCTATCTCGGCGCCAAGCAGACCTTCGTCCAGTTCAACGCCGTGATCGAGGTCGAGGGGACGCTCGAATACGGATCGTGGACGGATCCGGATACTGGCTTCGTCAGCCTGCTCCGCCTGCGCAACGCCTCGTTCCGGCCGGTCTGATCGCAATGCTGGGCTTGCGGCTTGCGGAAATCACCGTGACCGTCGCGGGCCTCGCGGCGCCGGTCCTCGCGATCGGGAATCTCGCGGTGGCGCCCGGCGAGCAGCTTGCGGTGACCGGGCCTTCCGGATCGGGCAAATCGACGCTCGTCAACATCGTGACCGGGCTCGCACGGCCGGCCTCCGGCCGCGTCGTCTGGGGCGAGACCGACATCGCCCGGTTCGGCGAGAGCGCGCGCGACCGCTGGCGCTCCGACAATGTCGGCCTCGTCATGCAGGATTTCCACCTCTTCGCCGGGCTGTCGGCGCTCGACAACGTGCTGCTGCCGGCGCGTCTTCGCCGTCGCGCCAGCGCGGACAAGGCGACGCGCGCCGAGGCACTGCTCGTCCGGGTGGGCATCGGCCGGCCGGCGCAGGACATCGCCACCATGTCGCGCGGCGAGCAGCAGCGCGTCGCGGTCGCGCGGGCGCTGCTCGCAAGACCCGGCGTCATCGTCGCCGACGAACCGACCGCGAGCCTTGACCGCGAAAGCGGCGAGGCCGTCATCGGCCTCTTGCTGGCGCTGGCCGCCGAAGAACGGGCGACGCTCATTGCGGTCTCGCATGACGACAGGCTGATCGCGCGCATGCAGCGCGTCGTCGCGCTGCGCGACGGGCGGATCGTCGATGACCGGAAAGGCGATGCCGCATGATCCGCTTCATCGTCGCCGATCTTCGCCGCCTCTGGCTCGGCTCCGCGGTGATCATGCTGATCGTCGCGCTCGCGACCGCTCTCGGCGTGGCCGTCACCTTGCAGGAACGGGCCCTCCGGCTCGGCAGCGCTCGCGCCGCCGACCGGTTCGACCTCGTGATCGGGGCTCCGGGGAGCGAGACGCAGCTGATCCTCTCCTCTGTCTTCCTGCAGGCGGCGCCCCTGCCGCTCATTCCCGGCGCCGTTCTGGCCAAGCTCGCCGCCGATCCGCGTGTCGCATGGGCGGCGCCTGTGGGCTTCGGTGATTCGTCCTTCGGCTATCCGATCGTCGGCACGACCATGCCGCTCGTCCTGGCAGCGGGCGCGCTCACCGAGGGCCATGGCTTCGAAGATCACGAGGACGCGGTCGTGGGCAGTGCGGTGACGCTGGCGATCGGTGCCGAGGTGAAGCCCATGCATGGCGCCGTCGGCGAGGGCGGCCATGTCCACGAGGGTGCGAGCTATCACGTGGTCGGGCGCATGCCGCGCAGCGGCACGCCCTGGGATCGCGCCATCCTGGTGCCGATCGAGGCCGTCTGGCACGTGCATGGCATGGACGAGGATGATCATGAGCATGGCCACGAGCATGACCATGCCGCCGAGGCAGCCGATCGTGGGACCGGCGACTCGGATCACGATAGCGGGGTTCACGCTGAACCGGTGGCGCTCGGCGGGCCGTGGTCGGAGGAGACGCCCGGCGTTCCGGCGATCATCGTGAAGCCCAAGTCGATCGCCGACGCCTATAGGCTGCGCGGCGAATACCGGACCGCGGCGACGCTCGCGGTCTTCCCCGGGGAGGTGCTGACACGGCTTTATTCCACGCTCGGCGATGCGCGGCGCATTCTCACCGCCGTGGCGACGGGCGCGCAGGCGCTGGTGGCCGCCGCTGTCGCGCTGGTTGCGATCGCCCATGTCGGCCAGAGGCGGCGGCAGATTGGAGCCCTGCGCGCGCTCGGCGCCCCGCGGCTGGCCGTATTCGGTATCGTCTGGGGCGAGATCTTCGCCATTGTCGGCCTCGGCATCGCGCTCGGCATCGCGATCGGCTATGGCGCGACGCTGATCCTCTCGCAGATGCTCACGGCTGCGAACGGAGTGGCGCTGCCCGTCGTCTTCGAATGGGAGGATCTCGGACGAGCGGCAATCCTTGTCATCGCCGCGGCCGTCGTCTCCGCCTTGCCGGCGATCATGGCCTATCGACAGCCGCCGGCGGCGGCGCTGCGCGACTGAGGAGTTTGGGTCTCATCAGGAGACCTGATGAACTCATCACGCGAACCCGTCTTTTCAATCGGTTCGGCCGGCGGCATAGTGCCGTTCCTTCCGGCCGATCGCCATGGCGCTTCCCCCGACGCCATCCCGCCGATCGACGCTTCAGTTCGAGGATTTGATCGTGACCGACAGGGTTGCCGCCGTTCCCACCTCGGCGGGCAGTACGCTCGCGCAGCGCACGTCCTTCGGCATCCTGGTCGCCATCAGCATGTCGCATATGCTGAACGACCTGATGCAGTCGGTAATCTCGGCGATCTATCCGATCCTGAAGGACGAGTTCGCGCTCGACTTCAGCCAGATCGGTCTGATCCAGCTCGTCTTCCAGTGCACGGCCTCGATCCTGCAGCCGATCGTCGGCATCTATACCGACAAGAAGCCGATGCCCTTCTCATTGCCGATCGGCATGGGCTGCACGCTGGTCGGCCTCGTGCTGCTCGCCACCGCTGCGCATTACTCCGTGATCCTGCTGTCGGTCGCGCTGATCGGTCTTGGCTCCTCGATCTTCCATCCGGAGTCCTCGCGGGTCGCCCGAATGGCCTCCGGCGGCCGCCACGGCCTCGCGCAGTCGCTGTTTCAGGTCGGCGGCAATTTCGGATCGGCGATCGGGCCGCTCCTCGCCGCCTTCATCGTGCTGCCGCGCGGGCAGGGCGCCGTCGCCTGGTTCGCCCTCGCCGCGCTCGCCGGCATCATCATCCTGTCGCGGGTCGGCTTCTGGTATCGCGCCCAGCACGCATCCGGCGTCCACCGCAAGGGCGGCACGACGGCGCATGTCATGCTGCCGCGGCCGATCATCGTCCGTTCGATCCTGATCCTCGCGGCGCTGATCTTCTCCAAGTTCTTCTACATGGCCGCGCTGTCGAGCTACTACACCTTCTATCTCATCGACACTTTCGGGGTGTCGGTGCGCGATTCGCAGCTGCTGCTCTTCGTCTTCCTCGGCGCCGTCGCGGCCGGCACGATCGCGGGCGGCCCGATCGGCGACCGCTTCGGCCGCAAATTCGTGATCTGGTTCTCGATCCTCGGCGTGCTGCCGTTCACGCTCCTGCTGCCGCATGTGAATCTCGCCTGGACAGTGATCCTGTCCATCGTGATCGGCCTCGTCCTCTCCTCCGCCTTCTCGGCGATCATCGTGTATGCGCAGGAGCTGATCCCGGGGAAAGTCGGCCTCGTCTCGGGTCTCTTCTTCGGCTTCGCCTTCGGCATGGGCGGCATCGGTGCCGCCGCGCTGGGCGAACTGGCAGACCGCACCTCGATCGCCTTCGTCTTCCAGATCTGCGCCTTCTTGCCGCTGATCGGCCTGCTGACGGCGTTCCTGCCGAATATCGAACCGCCGAAACGCCGCTGAGGGCGTTTCGTCGCGGATCACTGCCACGCTTCCGCCTCGATGGCGGCTTGGCTTCGGCGCATCGCCCGCCGGATCCTTCTGCGAATGCCACGTCAGCTCTTTCGTCTCGCCTTCGTCGCCTGCGCTGTTCTGCTGGCCGGAAAGGCTCTGGCCGATCCGCCGGCCGCCTGCTGGCCACCGGCGGCGCTGGCCGGGCGGTCGGAGGAGGCCGCGAAGCGCCATGCCGGCCCGTCCGACCGACTACCGGTTCCCGCGGCGCTCGCCATGATCGCCCCGGCGGCGGTTGGCGAGGGCGTGCTGCGTCGCGTGGTACCTGCCGGAGGCGCGAAACTCGTCGCGCTGACCTTCGATCTCTGCGAGGGGAGCGGCGAGGTCGCCGGCTATGACGGGGCGATCGTCGACCGCCTCCGCGCCGCCTCGGTCCCGGCGACCTTCTTCATGGGTGGGCGCTGGGCGCAGAGCCATGAGCAGCGGGCGATGCAGCTCCTTGCCGATCCGCTGTTCGAAGTCGGCGATCACACCTATGACCATGCCGATCTCGATCACGCCGACGCCGCGAAGATCGCCGAAGAGATTGCGCGCACGGAAGCGGTGCTCGGCGCTCTTCGCGGCAAGCTCGCCTCGGTCTGTCCGGCCGCGCCCGCGTCGACGACCACGCTCTTCCGCTTCCCCTATGGTGCCTGCGGCGCCGACGGTCCGGCGGCGGTGCGGGCAGCGGGGCTCACGCCGGTTCAGTGGGATGTCGTGTCGGGCGATCCGTCGGGCATCGCCGCCGCGCCGATGGCAAAGGCGGTTCTCGCCGAGGTCAAACCGGGCTCGATCGTGGTGATGCACGCCAATGGCCGCGGCAAGCACACGGCCGAGGCTCTGGCGACGATCATTCCGGCGCTGAAGGCGCGCGGCTACCGCTTCGTCACGGTCAGCGATCTGATCGCGTCGGGAAAGCCGGTGACCGCCTCGGCCTGCTTCATCGAGCATCCCGGCGATACCGCGCGCTATGGCCGCAAGGCCTCTACCGCCCCGAAAACGAATGGGGCCGGCACGGAGCCGGCCCCGGTCGTCAAATAATCGCGCGCGGGCTCAGTTGTCGTAGGACGTGGTGCTCTCCCACTGCGAGGGGTCCTCGGAGAAGCCGATCGTCTTGTCGTCATTGACGGTGATGATCACCTTCTCGCCGGGGATGACGCCATCGAGCAGGATCGGGTTGCTGACCTTGAACGAGCGGCCGTCCATGAGCGTGATCGCGCCGCTGCGGGAATCGAGCTGTCGCACCGTCCCCGAGTCCACGTCAACCGCATAGGCGGCGCCGGCCGAAGCGATGAAACCTGCCAAGGGAAGTGCGAGAGCGAGGGTCTTCATGATGGTTCTCCAATCATCCATCCATCCCGTCGCGTCATCTGGGGTGCGGCCGCCGCGGAGGTGGGGCGGGCGGCCCAGGATGGCGTGTGGACAATTGTGATCAGAGGCCCGGATTGGGGCACGCAAGCGACTTTTGGCCGGATGAACGAAATTTAATAAGCTCAACATACTATCACGTTTCCGCGACAGCGACGGAAGGCTCACGGCGCGCCGTGGCGGGCTCCTGTCGGGCTTGACTTCGCTTCACGAAGGCGCGATTAGCCGCCGCCAAAGGCCGGGCGGGCATCGCCGGCGACCAACGAGCCGGGAGCGCATCGCGTGACGACAGCTCTGACATTTCCGGGCCAGGGCAGCCAGGCCGTCGGCATGGGCAAGGCTCTGGCCGAGTCCTATCCGGAAGCTCGCGCCGTCTTCGACGAGGTCGACGACGCGCTGGGCGAAAAGCTCTCCGCGATCATCTTCGAAGGCCCGATCGAGACGCTGACTCTGACCGCCAATGCCCAGCCGGCGCTGATGGCCGTGAGCCTCGCGGCGATGCGGGCGCTTGAGGCGAACGGCGTCAGCGTTGCGGGATCTGCCGCCTATGTCGCCGGCCATTCGCTCGGCGAGTATTCGGCGCTGGCGGCCGCGGGTAGCCTCTCCATCGCCGAAGCTGCGCGGCTGCTGCGAATTCGCGGGTCGGCGATGCAGGCCGCGGTGCCGGTCGGCGAGGGCGCCATGGCGGCGCTGCTCGGCCTCGATTTCGAGGCGGCCGTCGAAGTCGCCACCGAGGCGGCCGAAGGCGATGTCTGCCAGGCGGCCAACGACAATGGCCCCGGCCAGGTCGTCATTTCCGGCTCGCGCGCCGCCATCGAGCGCGCGGTGGAGATCGCCAAGGCCAAGGGTGCCAAGCGCGCGCTGCTGCTTCCGGTGAGCGCTCCGTTCCATTGCGCCCTGATGCAGCCTGCCGCCGATGCGATGCGCGAGGCGCTGGCAAGCGTCCTTATCGCGCCGCCGGTGGTGCCGCTCGTCGCCAATGTCCTCGCGGCTCCGATCAGCGATCCGGACGAGATCCGCGCGCGGCTGGTCGAGCAGGTGACGGGTATGGTGCGCTGGCGCGAGTCGATCGGCTGGCTCGAGCAGGCCGGGACCGATCTCTTCGTCGAGATCGGCGCCGGCAAGGTTCTGTCCGGTCTCGCCAAGCGGATCGCACCCTCCGCCCGCACGGTTTCGGTCGGTACGCCCGACGACATCGCGGCAGCCCTGCCGCTTCTCGCCTGACGGCGGCAGCACACGCGCAAAGGAGTTCTGCGATGTTCGATCTCACCGGCAAGCGTGCCCTCGTGACGGGCGCGAGCGGCGGCATCGGCCGCGCCATCGCCGTGGCGCTGCATCGCCAGGGCGCCACCGTCGCGATTTCCGGCACCCGCCAGGAGGCCCTCGACACGCTGGCGACGGAGCTGGGCGAGCGCGTTCATGTCCGCGCTTGCAATCTCTCCAAGGCGGAGGATGTCGAGAGCCTCGTCCCCGCGGTCGAGGAGACGCTCGGCGGGCTCGACATCCTCGTGAACAATGCCGGCATCACGCGCGACATGCTGTTCGCCCGCCTCTCCGACGAGGCCTGGGGCGACGTGCTCGACGTCAATCTGACGGCGCCGTTCCGCCTGACCCGCGCCGCGCTGCGCGGCATGATGCGCCAGCGCTCCGGCCGCATCGTCAACATCACTTCGGTCGTCGCCGTGACCGGGAATGCCGGCCAGGGCAACTACACCGCATCGAAGGCGGGCCTGATCGCGATGTCGAAATCGCTCGCGCAGGAAGTCGCCGGCCGCAACATCACGGTGAACTGCGTCGCGCCCGGTTTCATCGAGACGGCGATGACCGACGTCCTCAATGAGAAGATTCGCGCCGGCATCCTCGAGCGCGTGCCGGCGAAGCGGCTCGGCAGCGGCGAGGACATCGCCGCGGCTGTCGTCTATCTCGCCTCCGACGAGGCGGCTTACGTGACCGGCCAGACGCTGCATGTCAACGGCGGTATGGCTATGATCTGAAAAGCGAATCGGCGGTCGGTCCTAGCCTGTTCCAAGCGCCTTCGGCAGCCTCCCGCGCCGCTGGTCAAGGGTTGGAAACTATGTTAGGACCGCCCTCTGATGGACGGGTTCTCCGTGGCGGTTGCGGCGGGGAAGCGGTGAGTTGACGATCGCGGGCAGAAGAGGCTCTCCTGGCCAAGGGCGGGGTC
>Ga0209930_1001986_pt1 | contig 27048 bp, 23 predicted proteins | sample ThiBiot_500_biof_2_FD_183948 | JGI IMG/M metagenome (GOLD analysis project Ga0209930, IMG submission 183948) | Wastewater bioreactor microbial communities from Cape Town, South Africa - Thiocy_cont_500_biof (SPAdes) | ecosystem: Engineered > Bioreactor > Thiocyanate-remediating >... | reverse complement strand
CGGCAGGTCGGGGACGGCGCGCCACGGCGCGGCATCCGCCCATTCGTCCTCGGACGTCCCCGGCTGGCGGTGATCGAACACGACGCTCATCCGCCGACCACCCGTCGGCCGATCCGCACCAGGTCCCTATGGGCGTGGTGCTGGCGGACGTACAGCCGGAGGTCCGCCGTGCGGCGCGCGTACGCCTCGTCGGTCGTCAGCGGCGCGGGACCCAAAGCCTGGTCGGCGATCATCAGTACGTGCTCGACACTCGAGGCCACGACGGCGCGGACGCGCTCGGCGAGCAGGCGGGGGTCGCCGGCGTCCTCGTGGTCGATCCGGTGGGCGGCGTCGCCGAGCACGGTGCGCGCCGCCCAGACCGCCGTGTCGGCATCGCCCAGCAGCATGAAGGCGACCTGATCGGCCCGCTCGCGGGCTGCGGCCGACCGGACGGCGTCCAGCACAGGGTGCACGCCTCCCCACCACACGGCCGCGACGCCGATCCCTCCCCAGGCGAACCCCGGGCGGTGCAGATACCACTCGTCCGCGCCGACGGCGACAGCCGGCGTCTCGGCGAATTCCACGGGGGCGCTGACGATCCCGCGCAGACCTCGAGCGACCCACGGCCCGGGGTGCGCGGTGACGGAGGGGTCGCGCAGCGACACGGCGAACAGACGGCGGGTGGTCGCGTCCACCCACGCCGTGACGAGCGCGTGGCTCAGGTCGCGGGCGAGGGAGCACCAGGTCTTCGTCCCCGTGAGCGTCCAGCGGTCGTCCGCATCTCTCCGAGCGCGGAGGGGTTCGGCTCCCTCGGCTGCATACACGCCCCACGCGGACTCCTCGTCGGCGCCGAGCGGGGCGAGAGCGTCGTCCTCGAGCTCGCCGGACGCACGCGCCTCTGCCAGGATCGCGAGCGCGTCCAGATGAGGTTCCAGCACCCTGGCTGCCCCGACGTCGTGTGCGGCCGCCGTCGCGAGCGCGCTCCACCGCTCCCATGTCCGGCCGTGCCCCGGCAACGGAACGATGCGTCCCATGCGCGTCGCCCAGTCCAGGGTCGCACCGAGATGCGTTCCGAGCCCGACCACCTGCGCGGCGGCCCTCCCGACCTCTTCGGCGACCGCGGACGACCGTGGCGACCGGGAGAGGTCGGGACGGACGTCCGGGCCGGAGACGCTGGTCGTCACTTGGCGCGCGGGGTGCGGTTCTCCGCGCTGACCATCCACGACAGCTGCTCGATGCGCTCGAGGATGGCGTGGAGGATGTCCGCGCTGGTGGGGTCCTCCTCGTCGACGTCGTCGTGCACGTCGCGGCACGTCGTGGCGACGTCGTCGAGCCGCTCCGTCATGAGGTCGATGACCTCCTTCGTCGCGATCTCGCCCTGCGGGAACTCGGGCAGTGTCGTGGTCTCGGCGACGATGTCGCTGCGGCCGTCAGGCAGGGCATGGAGTGCGCGCATCCGCTCGGCGACGGTGTCGGCGAATTCGCGCGACGCCTCGATGATCTCGTCGAGCTGGAGGTGGGTGTCGCGGAAGTTCGTCCCCACGACGTTCCAGTGCGCCTGCTTGCCCTGCAGCGACAGCTCGATGAGGTCCACGAGCACGCGCTGAAGGTTCTCGCTCAAGGACTCGGAGGCGGCGAAGCCGGACTCCACGCTGCGCTCGGCGGTCAGTTGCGCGCCGGATCCGCCTCTCGCGGCTCGGCGTCGGTTCTTGGTGGTGGTCTGTGTCGCCACGATCCGTCCTTCCCATCGGTCGCACGTCGGGTCGGCGCGTCTGCGCAGATGATGACGTGCTGCCGACGCTAAGGCGCCGCGTGAGGAAGACGAAGGGGGTTGCGTCGGGGGGCGGCGTCGGATATCCGCACCGGACGGGCGGTCAGGCGATCGAGGTGAGAACGTCGAGATCGTCCGCCGGGAGCCAGTCCGCCGTCGCTGTCACCGTCATGTCCAGCAGCGTCGCCCGACCGGAGAGGACGTTGAGGAACGCCGTGTCCGCGGCATCCCTGCCCGTGGCGATCCTCACCAGGGCGCTCCTGGGGGCGAGGGTCGTCGGGTCGACCACGCGCCAGACTCCGTCGATGTCGGCCTCGACCACCGCGTGGAAGTCCATCGGATCGAGCCCGGGCGCGTACACCGCGACGGTGCGCGCGGCGACGCCGCGGGCGCGCAGCAGGGCGGTGGCGAGATGAGCGAAGTCGCGGCAGACGCCTTCCCGCGCGAGCAGGGTGCTGACCGCCCCGTCCGTCGGCCTGCTCGACCCGCTGAGGTAGCGCAGCCGCGTCCCGACCCAGGATGAGACGGCGACGAGCAACTGCGCGGGATCGTCGAGGCCGCCGAACTCGGCCGCCGCAGTCGCGGCCAGGGTGTCAGACTCCGCGTACCGGCTCGGGCGCAGGTAGGTGAATCGCTCCACGTCCGTCACCCGGGCGGGGGAGCCGGTTCCGACGGTGGCGTCATAGTCGAGGACGAGCCTTCCGACCGGAGCCTCCACCCGGTGCAGCCGGGTGCCCTGCGTGTCGGAGTGTTCGGTCGGTGACAGGTCGCGACCGTCGATGCGAGTGGCGAAACGCTCGCGCTCCACCCCGTGGGACGCGGACGCAGCGACGGCGAACACGAGCTCGGCCGGCTCGGTCACGTCGAGCTCCAGGTGCGAGGACACGGTCCGATTCATGTGCCCACCCTCGCACGGATCGAGTGGTGCAGGGAGAAGAGCACACTCCACGAGACGATCCCGACCATCGGATGAGACAGGATGCCGCCCGTCATCGCGCGGCGTCCCGGTCCAGCGCGAGGTACTGGTGCGCGAAGGCGATCGCCATGCCGCCCTCTCCGACGCCTGCAGCAACGCGTTTGACCGACCCCGAGCGCACATCGCCGACCGCGAAGACTCCCGGAGCGCTCGTCTCCAACGCGAACGGTCTCCGATCGACCGTCCACTGCGGTGTCGCGGCGGCCTCGGCCCCCGTGAGGATGTAGCCGTGGCCGTCGCGGGCGACGCTCGGCGGCAGCCATCCGGTGACGGCGTCCGCGCCGATCATCACGAAGACGACGGCGGCGTCATGACGAGCGACCGTGCCGGATGCCTTGTCGAGCACGTCGACGCCGACGAGGTCGTCGTTCCCGTGCAGGCCGACCAGCTCGCTGCGCACCTCGACGTGGATCCCGTCGTTGGCGGCGATCTGCGTGATGAGGTAAGTCGACATGCTCGCCTCGAGGCCTTCTCCGCGCACGAGCATCGTCACCGAGCGTGCGTGGCGGGAGAAGAAGATCGCGGCCTGCCCCGCGGAGTTCCCCGCGCCCACGATGACGACGTCGACACCCTGTGTCAATGCGGCATCACTGCGGGCAGCGCCGTAGTACACCCCGTGGCCGATGAACCGCTCGATCCCCTGGACGGGCAGGCGCCGCCACTCCACCCCGGTGGCGACGATCATGACCCGGGCGCGGAGCGTATCCCCGCGGTCGAGGACCACCTCGTGGGCGTCGGGGCGTACGGATTCGACGGTGCGCGTGACCACGATCTCGGCGCCGAGTCTCCGGGCCTGCTGCAGCGCGCGGCTCGCCAGGTCGTCGCCCGAGATCCCGAACGGGAAGCCCGTGTAGTTCTCGATCCGGGTGGAGGTGCCTGCCTGTCCGCCGGGGGCGAGCGATTCGATGACGACGGTTCGCAAGCCCTCCGCCGCACCGTTCACCGCCGCGGTGAGCCCGGCGGGGCCGCCGCCGAGGATCACGACGTCGTAGTCGACCGAGGAAGGCTGTACGTCGAGGCCGACCGCTCGCGCGACCTGCCGCATGCTCGGTGCGACGAGGCGCTCGCCGCCCACGATCTCGACCACCGGATAGGTCGCACCGGCTTCCGGGGGAACGATGACCCGATCGAACGCGACCTGGTTGCGGGTCAGGAAGCTGCCGACGGAGTGGGCAGGTCCGTCATGGCGCGGGGCGATCACGCTCACCGTCGTCTCGGGTTGTTCCGCAGCCATCTCCTGGAGCGAGTCGAGATACCGTCTCGCGAGGGACGCCACCTTGGCCTGGACGGTGGGGGCCATCGCCGCGAGCGTGTAGAACACCGTGGTGTCGAGGCGGATGATGCGCGCCGCATCCTTCGCACGGCCACTCGCCGGGAACGGCGTGCTCAGGGTCATCGGCACCTCGCCGAAGAACTGGCCCGGCGCGCGGACGCCGATCACCCGCTCGTCCCCGTTGACGATCTTCGTTATCTCGGCGACCCCGTCGACGACGACGTAGAACGCGCGCACGTCGCCCTCGTGGGCGAAGTACTCGCCGGCGACGAGGCGGATGTCTTCGACGGCCGACGCGAGATAGGTGAGCGTCTCCTCGGGGAGCGGGGCGAAGACCGGGATCGCGCGCAGCTGTCCGACGGTGATCATGCGTTGCGTGCGGGCGGCGGTGCCGCCCGCGTCCCCAGACGTGGCATGTCGTGACCGTATCGGGCACACGGATCCGTGGTCAAACGCCGACGTCCGGGGCCCGTGGCAGGATGACGGCATGCCTGAGTCGCCAGAAGTGGAGGCGCTCGCCGACCAGCTCGGTGCCCGGCTTTCGGGGCGCGTGCTGGAGGACGCCGACGTGCTGGAGTTCCGCGCGGTCAAGACGCGAGCGGCACCGCCCTCGACGCTCGTCGGCCGTGCGGTCACCGGCGTGGGTCGACACGGCAAGCACCTCGAGATCGTGTTCGGCGATCGGCGTCTGGTCGTCTCGCTCGGGCGCCACGGCTGGGCGCGCCTGCTCGCCCCCGGCGGGGCGGCGCCGCCCGACGGGCCGCCCGCCCTCGCTGCGCTTTCCTTCGACGACGCTTCGAGGGTCGAGCTCACGGACGCCGGCGGTTGGGTGTCGCTGGGACTGTGGGTCGTCTCGGCGGCGACGGAGGTGCCGGCGATCGCCAAGCTCGGGCCGGACCCGCTCGTCCCGTCCTTCGATCGCACGGACTTCGATCGCGCGATCGGCGGGCGGCGCAAGCAGGTCAAGGCGATCCTGCAGGAGCAGGAGTCGATCGCCGGTATCGGAAACGCATATTCCGACGAGATCCTGCACACGGCGAAGGTGTCTCCCGTCGTCCACGCCTCGGCGCTGTCGCCCGATCAGCGTGATCGCCTGTATGCCGCGACCGTCGACGTCATGCGCACGGCCGCGGCGGCTCGCACAGGTGTCCCAGCCGACCGCCTGAAGCAGGCCAAGGTCGACGCCATGCGGGTGCACGGCCGTGCGGGGGAGGCGTGCCCCGTATGCGGCGGGGTCGTCCGCCAGTTCGCCTTCGGCGGCACGACGGCCGAGTACTGTCCGACGTGTCAGACGGGCGGTGCGCTGCTGTGACGCGCTCGACCGCGGCCCGGCGGCCACCGGAGATCAGAGATCGCTGAAGTCGTTGCCGGGCGACAGAACTGACGTCACCACACTGTCCGTGACGACCGCTTCGACGAAGATGCTGCCCGTCTGCCCGGAGTGGGTCAGGGATGTGGTGCCGGGCACGCTCTTGCGCTGAGAGACGAAGAGCTCGTTGAGGCGATTCTTGTCGTCGGTGAAGCTGGCGTCCATCGTGGCGCCCGCGGCGATCACCTGGGCACGGGTCATCCCTACGGAGACTCCGTCGGAGGACCGCAGCGCGATGGCGCCCGAGTGCGCGGCCAAGAAGTGAACCTCGACATCGGATGAGCCGTCGCCCCTTCCCATGGCGAGACCATCCCATCGCGTGGTGCCGAACCCATAGGTCGAATCGTGCGATGTCGACATCGGTGCGCCGAGGACCTGTCGCACGAGTGCATCGACGTCGTCTCCCTCGTCGAGGCCTGCGCTGCCGAGTCGGGCTCCGTCCGCGTCCACGACCTCCAACTCGGTGAGGGACAGGACCAGCGCCGCCGCCTCAGGGCTGGCGCTCGGGGATGGCGAGCTGCTCGCCGAACTCGTCGCCGAGGAGGTCGGCCCCGCTGGAGCGGAAGCACACGCCGACAACGTGAGCACGGCGATTCCGAGGAGGCTGGTGATGAGGGTCAGGCGACGCATACTCACACGCTAAGGGATCGGATGTGCTCCGCATGGCGAGTGTGGATAGCCATCGGGAAACGACTGCCGGCCAGCCGCCCCGCGACCGCGCCGCCCGTGACCGGTCTAGCATTGAGCACATGTCGACATCGTCCCTTCCGACCCCCACGCTCCAGCCCGTGACTCTCGCCACCGGCGAGACGGGGCTCCTCCCGATCGTCGAGTCGGGTGCCTCGTGTTGCGGCGGCAGCTGCTCGATCGCCGAGTGACCGTCGCGGGCCACGCGCGGTGAGCGAGTCGCCGGCGGCCGATACCGCTCACGACCCGCAGGCAGGGACCGCGCGGGTCGCGCGCATCCTCATGTCGGAGGAGGCGGTCTATGGACTCATCCTCGTGTCGGGCATGATCGTCGTCAGCAACAGTGTCGTCGGCACCTCGGCCAACGCCCTCCTCTCGGTGGTGATCACCGTCATCGTCTTCTTCGCGGCGCACGTCTATGCGGGGACGCTCGCCCGCCTCGCCGCCGACGAGCACAGCGATCTCCGGTCGAGTGTCGCGGCGGCGGCACGTCATTCCGAGGGTCTGCTGCTGGTGGCTCTGCTTCCGATCGCCGTACTCCTGCTCGGTGTCACACACCTGATCGACGACGAGGTCGCCATCTGGGCCGCACTCCTGGTCGACACCGTGGTGCTCGGCGCGCTCGGCTGGATCGCGGTGGCGAAGTGGACGCCGCGCTTCTGGCCGCGCCTCGCGAGCGCCCTCATCACCGCGGCATTCGGCCTGGTGATCACCGCGTTGAAGGCCGTCATCCACTGAGATCCGACGCCCAACGCGGCGGCTCGCCAGATCGCGCCGACTCAGTGGATCGCGGTGCCCTGCGGTGCGTCCTCCGGCTTGCGGATGAGGAACGCCCCGACGATCAGCGGCAGCGACACGATCGCGGCGATCAGGAACGCCGCCTGCGTCCCGGACGCGCTCAGCGCGCCGGAGCCCCCGCCGGACGACGCCGCCGACATCACCGTGATCAGCAGCGCGATGCCCGCCGCGCCGGCGACCTGCTGTACCGTCCCGAGGACGGCGCTGCCGTAGGAGTAGAAGCGCGGCTGGAGTGATGCCAGCGATGCCGTGAACAGCGGGGTGAACGAGAGCGCGAGGCCGATCGACAGCACCGTCTGCGCGACGGCGATGAACCACACGGGGGTCGACGCGTCCAGCGTGGTGTACACCCACAGCAGGGCGCTCGTCACGATGGCGCCCGGCACGAGCAGGACCCTCGTCCCCCAGCGATCGTAGATGCGGCCGATCACGGGACCGGCCAGTCCCATGGCGAGCGACCCGGGCAGCACAATGAGCCCCGCCTCCAGCGCCTTCAAGCCGTGCACGCTCTGCAAGTACAGGGGGAGCACCGTGATCGCCCCGAAGAACGCGAACGACATGACGGCCATCTGCGCGATCGACAGCGAGAAGTTCGCGGAGCGGAAGACGCGGAGGTCGAGGAGCGCGTCATCCTTGCGCTGCAGCCGGAGCTGACGCCACACGAAGAGGGCGAGCGCGACGCCCCCGATCGAGAGGGAGACGATGAGCGAGACCTGCGCCATCGCGTTCGCGGCCGCCGCGTCGGCCCCGGTGCCACCGGACTCGGCGCCGCCGATCTGGCTCAGACCGTAGACGATGCCGCCGAACCCGAGGGCGGACAGCACCACCGACGGCACGTCGATCGGCGCCCGCGTCGTCTCACCGAGGTTGTGGATCCATCGCGCTCCGACGACGAGCGACACGAGGGCGATGGGCAGCACGATGCCGAAGATCCACCGCCAGCTGAGGGTGTCGAGGAGGAAGCCGGAGAGCGTGGGCCCGATCGCGGGCGCGAGCGATATCACGATGCTCACGCGGCCCATCATCCGACCGCGCGAGTGGCCCGGGACGACGTTCATGATCGTCGTCATCAGCAGCGGCATCATGATCGCGGTCCCCAGCGCCTGGACCACGCGCGCCACGATGAGCACCTCGAAGCCCGGCGCGATCAGGGCCAGGAGGGTCCCCGCGGAGAACAGGCCCATCGCGGCGACGAACATCGCACGCGTGGTGAACCGCTGTAGCAGGAATCCGGTGATCGGGATGACGACCGCCATCGTCAGCATGAACGCCGTCGTGAGCCACTGCGCGGCGACGGCCGTGATGCCCAGATCGATGATCAGGTGCGGGATGGCGACGCCCATGGTCGTCTCGTTGAGGATCGCCACGAAGGCCGCCGCCAGGAGCAGCCAGATGACGCGCGCCTCCCTGCGGCCGAGGGTCGCGGGGCCGCTCACGCCGGCGTCGACCGACTCCACCACGGGAACCGTGCCGGTGCCGGGAGTCGCATCTGTGGTTGCCATGGGGCGACTCCTCGGATCGATGAAGCGGGAAGATGCCCGAGCTGGGCGAACACTCAGGATAACGGCGGGGTGGGACATCCCATTCCCGCCGGCGTGCGACGATTCCGTCATGGCACCGCGCATCCGATCCACGGTGGCGGCACGCGCCGTCGTCGGACTCGTCGTCGGCGTCGTCGTCGGCGCCGTCGTCACGCCCTTCCTCGGGCTCGCGGCAGGTCTCCTCGCGGGGTGGGCCGTACTCGCGCTGATCGAGGTGGTCTGGGTGCTGAGGATGGTGTGGCCGATGGATGCTGCTCAGACCAGGGCGCACGCGACGACGGAGGATCCCGGGCGGCGCACCGCACGCCTCGTGGCGGTGGCGGGGAGCCTGGCGAGCCTGGCCGCGGTCGGGGTCGTGATCGTGCAGACCCGGAACGCCCCGGCGGCCGTGTCCTTCGTCCTCGCCGGGGTGGCCCTGCTGAGCGTCGCGTCCTCGTGGGCCCTCATCCAGACCGACTACATTCTCCGGTTCGCCCACGTGTACTACGAGGAGCCGGTCGGCGGCATCGACTTCAACCAGGAGGCGGAGCCGATGTACACCGACTTCGCCTACGTGTCGTTCGGACTCGGCGTCGCCTATCAGGTGTCCGACACGAACCTCACGAGCAACGCCATGCGGCGCATCGTCATCGCGCAGACACTCATCAGCTACGTGTTCGGGGCGATCATCCTCGCCGCCGTGGTCAACCTCGTCGCCGGCCTCTGACCGGCGTCTCCGGCCGCGGTTAGGCTGAGCCGATGAGCATGCGCGGAGGCGGGGCGGGGGCCGGCTTCCGCGGCGTCGATATCCAAGCCCAGCGTCGGCTCAACGCGGAGGCGCCCGAGGTCGCGCACCTCGGCCGCCGCGTCGTGGCGCTGTTCCGCCCCTATTCCGGGAGGATCGTCGTCACGGGCATCCTCGTGATCGTCGGTGCGGCCATCGCCGTCGTCCCGCCACTGGTGGTCCAGCGCATCTTCGACGACGCGCTGTTCCCGGTCGACGGCGGCGGCGTCGACCTCGGGCTGCTGCTGCGGCTGGTGCTCCTCATGATCGGCCTGTTCCTCCTCTCGGCGGCGCTCGGGGTCGGTCAGACGTGGTTCACCTCCACGGTCGGCAACAGCGTCACCGGCGATCTACGGGTGCGTCTGTTCGATCATCTCCAGGCGATGGAACTGGGCTTCTTCACGCGGACCAAGACGGGCGTGATCCAGTCACGGCTGCAGAACGACGTCGGTGCGGTCGCGGGCGTCTTGACCAACACGGTCACCAGCATTCTGGGCAACGTCGTCACCGTGGTCGCCTCGGGCGTCGCGATGGTGCTCATCGACTGGCGGCTCACGCTCATCGCCGTCGTCCTCATGCCGGTCCTCGTCGTGATCCAGCGGCGCGTCGGACAGGTGCGGGCGCGCATCGCGGGCGAGACGCAGGAATCGCTCTCCGAGCTCACGACGATCACGCAGGAGACCCTCAGCGTCTCGGGCATCCTGTTGTCGAAGTCGTTCAACCGCCAGCGCTCGGAGTCGGCCAGGTACGGGGCCGAGAACCGCAACCAGGTGCGCCTGCAGGTGCGACGGGCGATGAGCGGCCAGGGCTTCTTCGCGGTGGTGCAGGTGCTGATGGCGAGCGTCCCCGCCGTCATCTACCTCGTCTCTGGCTATCTGATCGCCGGCGGGACGGGGGCGATCACCGCGGGGACGATCGTCGCGTTCACCACTGTCCAGGCCCGGCTCCTGATGCCGCTGATGGGACTCATGCGGGTCGCGCTCGACCTGCAGACCTCCGCCGCCGTCTTCGCCCGCATCTTCGAGTACCTCGATCTGGTCCCGGCGATCCAGGACGCACCGGGAGCCATCGACGTTCCGGCGGCCCCCGGCCCGGTCGGCCGTGTCGAGTTCCGCGACGTGGTCTTCCGCTATCCCGATGCGGCGGGCGACGCGCGCCCGACGCTCCGCGGCGTGTCGTTCGTCGCCGAACCCGGCCAGCACGTGGCGTTCGTGGGGCCGTCTGGCGCCGGCAAGACGACGGTGCTGTATCTGACCCCGCGGATGTACGAGGCATCCGGCGGCGCGGTGCTGTTCGCGGGGGAGGACGTGCGCCGGCTCACCCAGGAGTCGATCATCGACGCGGTCGGGATCGTGTCGCAGGAGACGTACCTGTTCCACGCGACGATCCGCGAGAACCTCCGGTACGCGAAACCGGAGGCGAGCGACGAGGAGCTGTACGACGCGTGCCGCGCGGCGAACATCCACCACATCATCGAGGGCTTCGAGCGCGGGTACGACACCGTGGTCGGGGAACGGGGCTACCGCCTCTCAGGCGGGGAGAAGCAGCGGATCGCCATCGCGCGCGTGCTCCTGAAGGATCCGCCGGTCCTCCTTCTCGACGAGGCGACTTCGGCCCTCGACACGGTGTCCGAGCGGGTCGTCCAAGAGGCGCTCGAAGCGGCGGCGCGCGGTCGGACGACGCTGTCCATCGCGCATCGACTCTCGACGGTGATCGGTGCAGACGTGATCCACGTCGTGGACGCCGGTCGCATCGTGGAGTCGGGCACGCACGGCGAGCTGATCGCCCGCGGCGGGCTCTACGCCGAGCTCGCCGCCGAGCAGCTCGCCGCGACGCGCATCCTCGAGACGGAGGTGGCGGACACCGCGGATGCCGCGCCTCCCGCGCACCCGCAGCGGCGCGCCGACCGTGCGCCCGACGAGGAGGCTGCCGCGAGCGGGACAGCGGAGGCGGCCGACGTGCCGGTGGCCTTCCCCGCGGTGGGGGAGGCCACCACGGTCGGTCACGAGCCGTTCGCCTGACGAGGGCGCGTCACCAGAGACGCGCGACATCCGACAGCGCCACGGAGCCGCCGTCCCCCTCCACGGCCGCGGAGCCGGTGCGCGCCCAGAGATCGCGGGCGAACGCGCCGAGGGCCCGACGGTAGGCGTCGTCGGGATGATCCTGCGCGATTCGCACGAGCGGGGGCAGGTCCATGGCCGCGATGAGGTGCACGCGCGCGCGGACGGCAGCGGACTGTCCGGCCGCCTCCAGGACGCCGATCCCTCCCGCCATCGCCTCCAGGTAATCGACCAGCACGCCGACGTGGTCCTTCTGCTGCGTGATGGAGGATCCATCCGCCCGCTCCCGCCACTCCACGACCACGTCGGGGATCACGTCGAGGGCGCGTGCCCGCGTGTACAGGAGCTGCGCGACGAGCTGGTCCTCGTAGAGCTTGCCCTCCGGGAAGCGGAGGCCGGCCCGGTGCCACAGGTCGATGCGGCTGATCTTCGACCACGCGACGATGTTTCCACTGACCTCGGGGTGCGCGGCCAGCGTGGTGCCGAGACGAGCGGGGTCGGTGGATGCGGCGACCCACGGCTGCACGGTGCCGGCGACGTAGGCCCCCATGCCGTCGGGCCGGAGCCGCACGTACGCCCCTACGGCCACGTCGCTCCCGCTCTGCTCCAGCGTCCCGACGAGACGCGCGAGCGCCGTCGGCGTGAGGCGGTCGTCGGCGTCGAGGAATCCGACCAGCGGCGTGCCGACGAGGTCGAGGCCCGTGTTCCTCGCCGCGCCCAGCCCTCGGCGCTCGACGTGTCGAACGACGCGGAAGCGGGGGTCGGACGCCGCTGCGGCCGCGAAGACCGCGCCGGTCGCGTCGGTGGAGGCGTCGTCGACGAGGATCGCGATCCAGTCCGACCGCGTCTGCGCCCGGAGCGAGTCGATCGCCTCCTGGGCGTACGGGGCGACGTCGTACCCGGGGACGATGATCGTCACGGCAGCGGGCTGGGGGGAGGCGCCCGGGTCGTTCGACGACGTCACATGCCCGATTGTACGGCCGCCACGGAGGCGGCGACCGCGTCGGCGACCGCATCGAGCGGCTCCCGCAGCCCGTGCGGGAGCGTGAAGCGCACCGCGGTCTGGGCGACCTCCGGTGCGACTCCCATCGCCAGCAGGACGTGCGAGGGCTCGTCGCTCCCCGCGGCGCAGGCCGACCCGCTCGAGGAGACCACTCCGCGCCGCTCGAGCTCGAGGAGCACCGCCTCTCCGCCGGTGCCGGCGAACGTGAACGAGGCCGACGCGGGAAGCCGATGCACGGGATCCCCCGTGAGGCGGGCGCTCGGCACCGCGGCCAGCACCCGTGCCACGAACGCGTCGCGCAGCGCGGCCACCGCCGCGGCATCCGCCTGCCGTTCGGATTCGGCGAGTTCCAGGGCCGTCGCGAGGCCCACCGCCCCGGCGACGTCCTCGGTTCCGCTCCGACGACCGCGCTCCTGACCCCCGCCGTGGAGCAGGGGCTCCAGCGGGATGCGGCCGCGGACGGCCAGCAGGCCGGTGCCCTTGGGGGCGCCGAGCTTGTGCCCGGCGAGCGAGAGGGCATCCGCGCCGATGGCGGCGAGCGGCAGCCATCCCGCCGCCTGCACCGCATCGACGTGGAGCGGAATGCCGCGGGTGCGCGTCACCGCGGCGGTGGCCCCGACATCCTGCACCGTCCCGACCTCGTTGTTCGCGTAGCCCACCGAGACGAGCGCGGTGTCGTCCCGCAGCGCGGTGGCGACGATGTCGGGATCCACCCGCGCGTTCCCGTCCACCGGGATCATCGTCACCTCGAACCCGTGCACGCGCGCGAGGTGCTCGACGGACTCGAGCACCGCCTCGTGCTCGATCGGCGTCGTCACGACGTGCCGCGCCCCCCGCTGCAGCATCGCCGCGACCGCGATGCCCTTCACCGCGAGGTTGTCGGCCTCGGTTCCTCCGGATGTGAAGACGATGTCGCCGGCGCGCATGCCCAGGACCCGCGCCACACGGGCGCGTGCGTCGGCGAGGGCCTCGGCGGCGGCCTCACCGACCGTGTGGTGGCTCGACGGGTTGCCGAACCAGCGCGTGAGGTACGGCATCATCGCCTCGAGGACCTGCGGTCGCACCGGGGTCGTCGCCGCGTGGTCGAGGTAGAGCATGTCAGGCTCCGCGAGCGTCGACCCGGATGTCGAGTCCGAGGTCGAGCGCGCGGGCCGAGTGCGTCAGCGCCCCGACGGAGATGATGTCGACGCCCGTCTCCGCGATGGCGCGAACGGTCTCGAGGCTCACGCCGCCCGACGCCTCGACCTGCGCGCGTCCGCCCACCTGCGCGACCCCGGCGCGGAGGTCGTCGAGCGAGAAGTTGTCGAGCATGATGGTCCCGATCCGGGCGGCCAGGACCGCCTCGATCTGATCCAGGCGGTCGACCTCGACCTCCACGTGCGTCGTGTGCGGCAGCGCGTCGATCGCGGCCCGCAGCGCGTCGGTCACGGACAGCCCGCCCTGGGTGAGCACGGCGAGGTGGTTGTCCTTGGCCATCACGGCGTCGGAGAGGGAATTGCGGTGGTTGCGCCCTCCACCCGACCGGACTGCGTGGCGCTCGAAGGCGCGCAGCCCCGGCGTCGTCTTGCGCGTGTCCGCGATGCGCGCGCCGGTGTGGGCGACCTCGGCGACGTAGCGCGCGGTGATCGTGGCGATGCCGCTCATCCGCTGCGCGAAGTTGAGCCCCACCCGCTCGGCGGTGAGGACGGACCGCGCGGGGCCTGAGACGACCGCCAGCACGTCTCCTGCGGCGAAAGGCTCGCCGTCCGCCACGATCAGTTCGACGGACGTGCGCGGGTCGGTGATGCGGAAGGCGGCGGCGAAGACCTCGCCTCCGCTGAACACGCCCGGCTCGCGCGCGACGAGTTCGGCCCGTGCCGACGCGTCGACGGGGATGAGGGCTTCGCTCGTCGCATCGCCCCACGGGGCGTCCTCCTCGAGAGCGCCGGCGACGACGCGCTCGATCGTGGCGGGGGTCAGCATCACACGGCCTCGCTCTCGACCAGGGGGCGCGCATCGACCGTGGCGCGCGGCGCGTCCGAACGGTAGTGGGCGCCGACCGAGTCGCGGCGCGCGAGCGCGGCGGCCACCAGAGCCCGGGCGACGAGCAGGAGGTTCTCGTCCTCGAACTCGCGCTCCGTCCGGGGGTGGCGCCGCTGGGCGCGCCAGGCGGCGAGGACGGATGCCGCGTGACCGAGGCCCGCGCGATCACGCACGAGGCCGGCGTCCGCCCACATCAGCTCCTGCAGGGCATCACGCGAGAAGGCCGGGGCGTCGGCGACGCCGGCCGCCGGTGCGGCGTCGGTCGCGCGGGCGCTGGGTGCCGGGACGGCTGCCGGCCAGGCTCCCGCCGCCGCGTCCGCCGCGATCGCGTCTCCGGCGCGGGCGCCGAACACCGCCCCCTCGAGGAGCGAGTTCGAGGCGAGCCGGTTGGCGCCGTGCACCCCGGTGCGCGCGACCTCGCCCACCGCGTAGAGGCCGGCGAGGCTCGTGCGCCCGTGCAGGTCGGTGTCGACGCCGCCCATCAGGTAGTGCGCGGCGGGAGTCACCGGGACGGGATGCCGCGCCCAGTCGAGTCCGCGCGCCCGGACGGCGGCGTCGATGGTGGGGAAGCGCCGGGCGAGGAAGTCGCCGCCCAGGGCTGTGGCGTCGAGCTCCACGGGACGGCCGCCCTGTTCCTGCATGCGCGCGGCGATGGCGCGGGCGACGACGTCCCGTGGCGCCAGCTCGCCGTCCGGGTGGGCGTCGAACGCGAAGCGCCGTCCGTCCTCGTCGATGAGCGTCGCCCCCTCGCCGCGCACGGCCTCCGACACGAGGAACGCGTCACCGACGGCGAGCACGGTCGGATGGAACTGCACGAACTCCAGGTCGCTGACCGCGACGCCGGCCCGCAGCGCGGCGGCGATGCCGTCACCGGTCGCGACCTTGGGGTTGGTGGTGTGGGCGTAGAGCTGCCCGGCGCCGCCCGTCGCGAGGACGACCGCGTCCGCCGCCACCTCTTCGAGCATTCCCTCGACCGCGGGCGCGTCCGCGGAGGCGGGATGATCACCGACGAGGAGCCGCACGCCGCGCGCCCGCCCATCCCTGACCAGGAGGTCGACGAGGAACGCGTGCTCGATGACGCGGACGTCGCTCGCGCGGAGTCGGGCCACCAGGGCCTTCTCGATGGCCGTGCCCGTGGCGTCCCCGCCGGAGTGGAGGATGCGGGGGTAGGAGTGCGCGGCCTCGAGTCCCTTCACGAACGCGCCCTCGCCGTCGCGGTCGAAGGCCACGCCGAGGTCGACGAGCTCGCGGATCCGCGCGGGACCTTCCTCCGCGAGCACGCGCACGGCGGCGGGGTCGCTGAGGCCCGCCCCGGCGACGAGCGTGTCCGCGATGTGGTCCTCGACGCGGTCGTCCGCGAACATGACGCCCGCGATGCCGCCCTGCGCGAACCGCGTGTTCGCGTGATCGAGCACGTCCTTCGTGACGAGCGTGACGCGACACCCGTGCTGGACGGCGTGGAGGGCGACGGTCAGTCCGGCGATGCCACTCCCGACCACCACAACGCGCACGGCGGAGCTCATGAGGCGTTCTCCCACGCCGACGCGGGCGCTGCCGGAGGCTTGGCCGCGAGCATACGCTCCAGCGCGACGCGCGCGGGCTCGGCGACGTCCGCGGGCACCGTGATGCGATTGCGGACCTCTCCGTCGACCAGCCCCTCGAGCACCCACGCGAGGTAGCCGGGGTGGATGCGGTACATCGTCGAGCACGGGCAGACGACCGGGTCGAGGCAGAAGATCTCGTGCTCCGGATGCTCCGCCGCCAGGCGCTGGACGAGGTTGACCTCCGTGCCGATGGCGAAGGTGGTCGGCTCGGTCGCCGCCTCGATGGCCTTGCGGATGTAGTCGGTGGAGCCGGCCTCGTCCGCGGCATCCACCACCGCCATCGGGCACTCGGGGTGGACGATCACCCGCACGCCGGGGTGTTCCGCGCGCGCCTTCTCGATCTGGTCGACCGAGAAGCGACGGTGCACCGAGCAGAAGCCGTGCCACAGGATGACGCGGGCATCGCGGAGCTCGTCCTCGGACGATCCTCCGAGCGGCTTGCGCGGGTTCCACATCGGCATCTGCTCGAGGGGGACCCCCATTGCCTTGGCGGTGTTGCGGCCGAGGTGCTGGTCGGGGAAGAAGAGGACCCGACGGCCGCGCTCGAACGCCCACTCGAGCACCGTGCGCGCATTCGAGGACGTGCAGACGATCCCGCCGTGCCGTCCGACGAAGCCCTTGATCGCCGCAGAGGAGTTCATGTAGGTCACGGGGATGACCGGCACCCGACCGTCGGCGTCGGCCGCATCCATGTCGCCGTACACATCGGCGAGCTGCTCCCAGCACTCCTCCACCTGATCGATGTCGGCCATGTCGGCCATCGAGCAGCCGGCTGCAAGGTTGGGGAGGATGACCGCCTGGTCCGGTGTCGACAGCAGATCGGCGGTCTCCGCCATGAAGTGCACGCCGCAGAACACGATCGCCTCGGCGCCCGTGCGTGCCTGCGCCGCGTTGGCGAGCTGGAACGAGTCGCCGACGTAGTCCGCGTGGGCGATGACCTCCTCGCGCTGGTAGAAGTGGCCGAGCACGACGACGCGATCGCCGAGGGTGCGCTTCGCGGCGCGGATGCGATCGGCGAGCTCCTCCTCGGATGCCGCGCGGTACTCGAGCGGCAACTCGCCCTGACGGGGTGAGCCCGTCGGGATGACGTCGCCCATGGATGAGCCCGGTCCGTAGCCGGGGCGGATGTCGAAGTCCCACGGACCCGCGGCCAGGTCGGTGGTGCAGGTCGCGGCCGTCGACAGGCCGCTGACGATGGCCTGGATCTCGTGATCGACGGACGGGTCGACCGGCTCGGCGGGGCGGGGGCGGATCGCGACGTTGACAGCGCTCATGATCACTCGATTCCGTGGGGCAGGGGCCCGCGCTCGGCGAGCTCGACGTCTTGGTTGTTGCGGTAGAGGCGGGCGGGCCGGTGGCTGCCCGTGCGGAAGCGGTCGGTGGGGATGAGGCTCTGCGAGCCCTCCACCTGCCGCCGGAAGTTGGCGGGGTCCAGGCGGCGGCCGAGCACCGATTCGTACACCTCGCGCAGTTCGGCGAGGGTGAACTCCTCGGGGAGGAGCCCGTGCGCGATGCGCGAGTACCCGACCTTGTTGCGCAGGCGCCAGAGCGCGTACTCGACGATCTGGTTGTGGTCGAACGCGAGGGCGGGGAGGTCAGAGGCGTCGAACCAGTCGACGTTCTCCGGTGCGTCGCCGCGCGCCGCGTGCGCCGCGAGCTGCGCGTCCACCTCCGTCGAGCGCAGCAGCGCCCAGTACACGATCGACACGACGCGGGTGGGGGAGCGATCGACGGCTCCGAACGCGTAGAGCTGCTCCAGGAAGCTCGGCGCAAGACCCGTGGTCTCGGCCAGCGTCCGCGCCGCCGCCTCGTCGAGCCCCTCGCTCTGGTCGAGCCAGCCGCCGGGAAGAGCCCAGCGCCCTTCGAAGGGATCGCGTGTGCGGCGGACCAGGGGGAGCGCGAGCGAGGCGCGGTCGCAGCCCGCTTCGCGACGGAGCGTGAAGATCACCGTCGAGACGGCGACGCGGGTGACGTCGTCGGTCCCGCGCCCGGTCGCGGGTGCCGAGGACCGCACGGCGACGGGAGGGAGGGATGTGGTTTGTGTCATGGTGACCCTAACTGGTGCTCCGATCTTATAGTCAGCTCGACCTGAAGGCAAACCCCCGCGTCCTCCCAGCCTCGGTGCGTAGCCTTCGTAGGCAGGACACCGGGAAGGGAGCCGCGTGCTCGTCGTCGACGTGATCGTGATCGTGCTGCTCGTGGCCGCCGTGGTCGGCGGCGCGACGCGCGGGCTGGTCGCGAGCATCGGCATGCTCGTCGGCCTCGTCGCGGGGGGTGCGGCCGCTTACGGCCTCGGCCCTCTGATCGCCGGCGCCATCCCGCTCCCGGCGTGGCGGGCGGTGGCGGTCGTGGGCGCGTCGATCGTGCTGCTGGCCGGGGGAGCGGCGCTCGGCTCGATGCTCGGTCTTGCGGTGCGCAAGGGCGTGGATCGGGCGACCCCGCTCCGGGTCGTCGACCGTGTCCTGGGTGGCGGCGTCAGCGTCGTGATCGCGGCGCTCGTGATCTCGCTCGCCGGATCGAGCATCGCCACGACCGGCATCCCGACGGTCTCCCCGGCGGTCGCGTCGTCCCGTGTCCTCCGCGTCATCGACGCGCTCGTCCCGCCCCCGGTCGCGTCGGGCCTGGCTGAGCTGCGCGGCGCCGTGCTCAGCGAAGGCCTGCCCCGACTGGGCGTCCTGTTCTCGCCGCAGCCAGGGACCACGGCGCCGCCCGTGCGCCTCGACGACCCGGCTCTGACCAGGGCGGCCGCATCGGTTGCGCGCATCAGCGGCGTCGCCTACGCGTGCGGGATGAGCCTGACCGGAACGGGGTTCGTGATCGCGGACGACGAGCTCGTGACGAACGCGCACGTCGTCGCGGGCGTGACGCGGCCCATCGTCGAGCTGCCGGGGCGGTCGGCCGTCGAGGGGCGCGTCGTCTACTTCGATCCGACGAACGACCTCGCGGTGATCCGGGCGAGGGGCCTCGGGGCCCGGCCGCTGGCCGTCACCCCGGCGCTCGCCGCGGGCGCCTCCGCCGTCGTGGCCGGCTACCCGTACGGCGGTCCCTTCACGATGGGCGACGCCCGCGTCATCGACCGGGGGACGGTGTCGGTCCCGGACATCTACGACGCGCGTGACGCTCCGCGCGACGTGTACTCCCTGGCTGCCGCCGTCAAGCCCGGCAACTCCGGCGGTCCGTTGCTCACCGCCGCCGGCACCGTCGCCGGCGTCGTGTTCGCTCGCGCCGAGGACGGCTCCGACCGCGGGTACGCCATGACCAGCACGGTCCTGTCACCCGTCGTCGCGAAGGCCCCTACGCTCACGTCGACGGTGTCATCGGGGCGCTGCACCGGATGATGCCCGCGAGGTGCCCGCGTGGGGCCACGCGAACCCGTCCGCGGCGGATACACTGGTCGCGCAACTGAAGACAGGCCGAACGACGCGTGCGGGAGAGCCGGAGGCACATCGCCCCCGGCACCGAAGGAGCAAGCCTCCCCGCCAATCTCTCAGGTCCGCGTACCGTACGCGTCCGGCCGCTCTGGAAAGCGATCCGTGCTGCTGCACGTGACGGATCCGCCGACGGTGAAAGCAGGCGGCCCTCGGGCCGCGGCGAAGCTCTCAGGCTCATGACAGAGGGGGAGTTCATCGGGCGTCGACCGGCGCCCGCCCGTCAGATCCGGGAGAGCTCATGACCCATCCAGAACCGCGCTTCACCCCTCTGCGCGAGCGCCACGAGGCGCTCGGCGCCTCGTTCACCGACTTCGGTGGATGGTCCATGCCCGTCCGCTACACCTCCGACCTCGCCGAGCACCGGGCCGTGCGCGAGGCCGCGGGGATCTTCGACATCTCGCACATGGCCGAGTTCCTCGTCGCGGGGCCGGACGCGGGCGCGTTCCTCGACTTCGCGCTCTCCGGCAGGCTGTCGACGATCGCAGACGACCAGGCCAAGTACTCCCTCGTCCTGGACACGACGGGCGGCATCGTCGACGACGTGATCGTCTACCGCCAGCACGCGGAGCGCTTCATCGTCGTCGCGAACGCCGGCAACCGGCATGCGGTGGCGACGGCGTTCGCCGAGCGCATCCAGGGACGCGATGTCCGCGTGGAGGACTGGACGGACCGCATCGCACTGATCGCGGTTCAAGGTCCCGCGTCGCCGGCGGTCCTCGCCGACACGACGGAGATCTCGGGCTGGACGACGCCGCTCGGCGAACTCGGCTACTACCGGATGGCCCACGCCGACTTCGTCCCGTCGCCCGGGGCGGAGCCCGTGCCCGTCCACATCGGGCGCACGGGCTACACCGGCGAGGACGGGTTCGAGGTCTTCGTGCGCACGGAGGACGCCCTCGCGATGTGGGATGCCCTGCGACGTGCGGGCGAGGGCCACGGCCTCGTGCCCGCCGGACTCGCGGCCCGCGACACCCTGCGCCTCGAGGCAGGCATGCCGCTCTACGGCCACGAGCTCTCGCTCGATGTCTCACCCGTCCAGGTCGGACTCGGGCGTGCGGTCGCCCGCGGCGACGACGACTTCGTCGGCCGGTCGGCGCTCGCCGTCGAGGCCGCAGGTCGGCCCGTGCTCGTGGGGCTCGCGGCGGAAGGCAGGCGCGCAGGGCGTGCGGGCTACGCCGTGCGCGACGAGAACGGAGCCGAGATCGGCGTCGTGACCAGCGGGGCGCTGAGTCCCACCCTCGGGCATCCGATCGCCATGGCGCTCGTCGCCCCCGACCACGCCGCGACCGGCGGCACCCTCTCCATCGATGTACGGGGCACGCTCGTGCCCGCCACCGTGACCGAACTGCCTTTCTACCGGAGGACGAAGTGACCGATCTCAACACTCTGAAGTACACCGCCGAGCACGAGTGGGTCGCGCTCGACGGCGATGTCGCGACCGTCGGCATCACGGACTACGCGGCGGAGAAGCTCGGCGACGTCGTCTTCGCCGAGCTGCCTGCCGCCGGGACCACCGTCTCGGCCGGTCAGGTGTGCGGCGAGATCGAATCCACCAAGTCCGTCGGCGAGCTGTACGCGCCTGTCGACGGCGAGGTGGTCGAGGCGAACACCGCGCTCGACGACGACCCCTCCGCGATCAACGCCGACCCGTTCGGCGACGGGTGGCTCGTGAAGCTGCGGGTCGACCCCGGTGCGGTCGCGGGGCTGCTCGACCGTGTCGCGTACCTCGCACTCACCGGCGGCGCCGAGTGACCCCCGTCGACGCGTCCATGGGCGGCTTCGCCGCCAGGCACATCGGGACCGACCACGACGCGCAGCGCCGCATGCTCGACGCGATCGGCTACGAGAGCGTCGACGCACTGGTGCAGGCGGCGGTGCCGGCATCCATCCACGTGCGGGAGCGCGCGACCACCGACATCCCGCCCGCGGCGACAGAGGCCGAGGCGCTCGCCGAGCTGCGCACGCTGGCGTCCCAGAACCGGGTCGCGCGGCCCATGATCGGCCTCGGCTACTACGACACGTTCACGCCGTCGGTGATCGCACGCAACGTCCTGGAGAATCCGTCCTGGTACACCGCGTACACGCCGTACCAGCCGGAGATCTCGCAGGGGCGCCTGGAGGCGCTGATCAACTTCCAGACCATGGTCACCGACCTCACCGGCCTCGCGACCGCGAACGCGTCGATGCTCGACGAGTCCACGGCCGTGGTGGAAGGGATGCTGGTGGCCCGGCGCGGCTCGAAGGCGACGTCCGACGTGTTCGTGGTCGACGCGGACGCGCTGCCCCAGACGAAGGCCCTCCTGCGCGTGCGGGCGGCGGCGGTCGGCGTCCGTCTCGTCGAGCTCGACCTGGCGCACGGGGCCACGCTGCCCGACGAGCTGTTCGGCGTGTTCGTGCAGTACCCCGGCGCGTCCGGCCGGGTCTGGGATCCGAGCGGCATCATCGACGCAGCCCACGTGGCGGGGGGACTGGCGGTCATGGCCGCCGACCTGCTCGCCCTCACGCTGCTGCGCTCGCCCGGCTCGCTGGGCGCGGACGTGGCGGTGGGGACGACGCAGCGCTTCGGGGTCCCGCTCGGCTTCGGCGGGCCGCACGCCGGCTACATGGCCGTGCGCCAGGGACTCGAACGGCAGCTGCCCGGTCGGCTCGTGGGCGTGTCGCAGGATGCCGCGGGGCACCCGGCCTACCGCCTCGCGCTGCAGACACGCGAGCAGCACATCCGCCGCGAGAAGGCCACATCCAACATCTGCACGGCCCAGGTCCTCCTCGCGGTGATGGCTGCGATGTACGCCGTGTACCACGGTCCGGATGGACTCCGCGCGATCGCGACGGACGTCGCCCGCAAGGCGGAGGCCCTCGCCGAGCGCTTGCGTTCCTACGGTCTCTCCCTGGCCACGGATGCGTTCTTCGACACGATCCGCGTGTCCACCCCCGGCCCCGCCGCACGTGTGATCGAGCGCGCGCGCAGCAAGGGCTACCAGCTCTTCTGGGTGGATGACGCGACGGTGGGCGTCTCCGTAGACGAGACCACCACCGCCGACGACCTCGCGGCGGTCGCGTGGGCCTTCGGTCTCCCGGATGCCGACGAGCACGACGTACGCGACCTGCCCTTCGCCGCCGCGCCGCCGCTCGCGGGCGTGGCGCAGGTGCTGCGACGCGAGGACGAGTACCTCACGCATCCCGTCTTCCGCACCCACCGGTCGGAGACGGCCATGATGCGCTACCTCAAGCAGCTCGCCGACCGCGACTACGCCCTGGACCGCGGCATGATCCCCCTCGGCTCGTGCACGATGAAGCTCAACGCGGCCACCGAGATGGCGGCGGTCTCGTGGCCCGAGTTCTCGCGCGTGCATCCGTTCGCGCCGGAGGCCGACGTTCGCGGCTACCTCGCGATGATCGAGCAGCTGGAGACGTGGCTCGCGGAGCTGACCGGGTACGACTCCGTGTCGCTGCAGCCGAACGCCGGCTCGCAGGGCGAGCTCGCGGGGCTGCTCGCGATCCGCGGCTACCACGACGCGAACGGCGAGGCCGACCGACGGGTGTGTCTCATCCCGTCGTCCGCGCACGGCACGAACGCGGCCTCGGCGGTCCTGGCGGGGCTCCGGGTCGTGGTGGTCGCGTGCGACGACGCGGGCAACGTGGACCTCGACGACCTCCGGATGAAGATCGCTGCGCACGCCGACGAGCTGGCGGCGCTCATGATCACGTACCCGTCGACGCACGGGGTCTACGAGCACGACGTGCTGGAGATCACGCAGGCGGTGCACGACGCGGGCGGTCAGGTGTACGTCGACGGGGCGAACCTCAACGCCCTCCTCGGCTTCGCGCGTTTCGGCGACCTGGGCGGCGACGTCTCGCACCTCAACCTGCACAAGACGTTCGCGATCCCGCACGGCGGCGGCGGGCCGGGCGTCGGCCCGGTGGCCGCGAAGGCCCACCTCGCCGCTTACCTCCCGTCCCACCCGTTCTCGCAGCGCAGAGACCACGCCGGCGGGGTGGTGTTCGAGGGCGGTGCGGTGTCGGCCGCACCGCACGGCTCGGCCGGCATCCTCCCCATCTCGTGGGCCTACATGCGGATGATGGGGACCTCAGGCCTGAGGGATGCCACTGGGGCCGCGGTGCTCGCCGCGAACTACATCGCCGTGCGCCTCCGCGAGCACTTCCCCGTGCTCTACACGGGCGAGGATGGTCTCGTCGCGCACGAGTGCATCCTCGACCTGCGCCCGCTGCGCGAGGAGACCGGGATCACGGTCGACGATGTCGCGAAGCGACTGGTCGACTACGGATTCCACGCGCCGACGATGTCGTTCCCGGTAGCGGGGACGCTCATGGTCGAACCGACCGAGTCCGAGGATCTGGCCGAGCTGGAGCGCTTCGTCGAGGCGATGATCGCGATCAAGGCCGAGGCGCTGCGTGTCGCTGCGGGGGAGTGGCCGAGCGACGACAACCCGCTCGTCAACGCCCCGCACACGGCCGAATCGCTCGTGGTGGGCGAGTGGGAGCACCCGTACTCCCGTCAGGAGGCGGTATATCCGGTCCACACCCTCGTGCGGACGAAGTACTGGCCCCCGGTGCGCCGGATCGATCAGGCCTACGGCGATCGCAACCTGGTGTGCGCCTGCCCGCCGATCGAGGCGTTCGCCTAGCCCCCGCCTCGTGCGGAGCGACGAGAAATGCCTCAGCGCGTCAACCCACGGTCGGTCTGGCGCGCTGGGGCATGTCTCGGCGGGGTGGCGCGCGCAGCGGCATTTCTCGCTGACCTGGGGGCAGAGGTGTCTGCGCCGCCCCGGGTCAGGTCGCGGACGGCGACGGGCTCGGGACGGGCGACGGGACGGCGCCGAACACGCCCGGCCACAGGGCCACGGCGAGGGGGTAACCGACGAAGGCCACCGTGTCGAGGAGCGTATGCGCGATGACGAGCGGCATGACGCGCCCCCAGCGGCGATAGCACCAGCCGAACACGATGCCCATCACGACGTTCCCCACGATCGAGCCGACACCCTGGTACGCGTGGTACAGGCCGCGCAGGCCCGCGGCGGCGAGGATGATCGCCCATGACGACCAGCCGAAGCGGCGCAGGCGGTCGGTGAGGTATCCGATGAAGATGACCTCCTCGGTGAGACCGGCGCGCACAGCGGCGAGCAGGAGCAGGGGTACGGTCCACCACGCCGCACCGAGGGGGGCCGCGTCGACCTGCAGCGTGATCCCGAGGAGCCGGCCGGCCACGTACAGTCCGAGTCCCGGTATCCCGATCACGGCGGCGAGCAGGATGCCCCGGCCGGCATCGCCGCCGAAACGACGGAAGTCCAGCCCGATGCGCCGCAGCGCGTTCCCGCCGTGCTCCCACAGCAGGAAGACGACGAGCGCCACCAGGCACAGCGAGAAGAAGAGGTCGAGGAGTTGGTAGAGCACGTCCCAGAACGCCGCGCTGTCCTGTGCGGGATTGAGCTGGGTCTGCTGGTCGGCGAGGTTCTGCCCCTGCTGCGCCGCCTCGATCGCGGACCGGATGAACGACAGCACCGAGTAGACCGCGGATTGGCCCACCGTCACCGCGAGGACGAGAGCCACCTCCCACACAAGCCGCGTGCGCGCGTACCCGTGCGGGAGTGCCGACGCCGAGGGCTCCACGGGAGGCGGGACGGGGGTCGGGTCACCGGTCATAGTGGGACTCCTCAGGGTCGGGCGCCACGAGGGCCTCGCACGTTGTCAGATTGCCACATTCGAGGGCATTTGAGTTAAGGGTATGTAACGTTTTCCCGCATTGTTTTGACCACGGCAGGGCGTTTACTTAGTGTTTCCCTATCCGCGCCACGGAGAACGCCGGTTCGTCGTGGGCGCATTCACCCCTTGCACAGGAGGACCATTGAAGAAGTCACGCCTGGGAGCGTTGGTCGCCGTTGCGGCCGCGAGCGCTCTCGTCCTCGCCGGCTGCTCGGCCGGCAGCGGCGACAGCGGCGACACGATCAAGAAGGGCTCGTCCGTCACGGCAGCCCAGAACTCGTCGTTCTCGTCGTACAACTCGAATTCCGCCAACGGCAACTCGACGTACAACAGCAACATCACGTACATGACGAGCGGCAACTGGTTCTACTACGACTCGACGCCCAAGCTCGTCCTGAACGAGAAGTTCGGCACCGTAGAGAAGCTGAAGGACGACCCGCTGACGGTGAAGTACACCATCAAGAAGGGTGTCGAGTGGTCTGACGGCGTGCAGATCGGTGCGGCCGACCTCCTGATGAACTGGGCGACCGGTCTGACCAAGTACAACGACGAGAAGGGCGTGAACTTCACGTCGGCCGCGGCCGGCCTGACCGACGCCGTCTCGAAGGTCCCCGAGGTCGGTGACGGCGGTCGCTCGATCACGCTGACCTTCGACAAGCAGTACGTCGACTGGCAGCTGTTCCTCGGCTTCGGCGTCGGCCCGGTCGCCGCGCACGCCGCGTACACGGAGGCCTTCCCCGACGTCAAGGGCGCCAAGGCCGACGACGCGTTCGTCAAGGCGATCCAGGACGACGACACCGCGACCCTCACGAAGGTCGCGTCGGCGTGGAGCACGAAGTTCGACTGGACCGACATGCCGTCGGACAAGCTGCTGTACCTCTCGTCGGGACCGTACATCGTCTCGGCCGCCAAGAAGGATCAGTACATCACCCTGACGGCGAACAAGAAGTACACGTGGGGCCCGCAGCCGCACCTCGAGAAGATCACCGTCCGCTTCATCCAGGACCCCACCGCTCAGGTGCAGGCCCTGCAGAACGGCGAGGTCCAGGTCATCTCGGGTCAGGCGACCGCTGACACCGTCACCGCCCTGAAGGCGCTGAAGAATGTCACGACCACGACGACGCCCACCTCGACCTACGAGCACATCGACCTCACGATGAACAACGGCGGCCCCTTCGACCCCAAGACCTACGGTGGGGACGCAGACAAGGCCAAGCTCGTCCGTCAGGCGTTCATGCTGACCATCCCGCGCCAGCAGATCGTCGACAACCTGATCAAGCCGATCCAGTCCGACGCGAAGCTCGTGGACTCGCAGGTGTTCCTGCCGGGCGCTGCCGGCTACGACGAGTCGGTCGCCAACAACGGCTCTTCGGACTACGCGAAGGTCGACATCGACAAGGCGAAGCAGCTTCTCGCCCAGGCCGGCGTCAAGACCCCGGTCAACGTGAAGTTCATGTACGGCAAGAGCAACACCCGCCGTGCGGCCGAGTACGCCCTGATCGCCGCCTCGGCGAAGCAGGCCGGCTTCAACGTGATCGACGCGGGGAACGACGACTGGTCGTCGCTGCTGGGCAACGGCAGCTACGACGCGGTCCTGTTCGCGTGGCAGTTCACGTCGCTGGCGGTTCTGGGCAGCCAGGCCACGTTCACCTCGAACGGCGGCAGCAACTTCAACGGCTACAACAACGCGACGGTCGACAGCGACTTCAAGACGCTGGAGTCGACGATCGGCAACGCGTCCAAGCAGAAGGAGCTCCTGGCGAACGTGGACAAGGAGATCTGGGGCGACGCCTACGGCGTGACCGTCTTCCAGTTCCCCGACGTGACCGGGTTCTCGAACAAGGTGACCGGAGTGAAGGACGCTCCGCTCTCGCCGAACGTGTTCTGGAACTTCTTCGACTGGAAGCTCAAGTAACAGCAGGGGTTCCGACCCCCGTGTCATCATCGACCAGACGATGACACAATGCTTGGAAAGGGCGCCGGAGGCGGCACAGCCTCCGGCGCTCTTCCGAGTCGACAGTGCTGCCGACCCGCAGCCCGCGGACCTTCT